>OFFL01000528.1_pt1 | contig 40679 bp, 34 predicted proteins | sample 1521391 | NCBI WGS metagenome assembly OFFL01 (sample SAMEA3504082, study PRJEB24116) | mouse gut metagenome | biome: mouse gut; feature: mouse-associated habitat; material: faeces | place: Denmark | collected 2011
CAAAAGAACTTCTTAGAAAATGTTATCAGCAATGCTGATTATAAATTTCTAAAAATTCATCATAATTTCTACTGATTTCAACCTTAAGACCACTTTTCATGCATTTTTTAATTGTATTTCTATTTTGTGTTGCTATATCCTGCATCCATATTTCATCAAGACTTTTTTCCAAATCTATCCATACTGTTATTCGATTGTGTAATATATCGATTTTTTTATTAAAAACTCTTTCATTTTCCAAAAGCGGATGAAAACGAATAAATTCTGCAATAATATTCTCCTGTTGGCAATGTTGTAAAAAATTCATTTCAAATGCATTTTCAAAAGCAATATCTTCTATTTTTACTATTGGCCCACCATAGCCATACGCCGTCTCAATATCATAAAATATTGAACTATCTTGCTCATTATAAATACTACGTTTTATATATGGATAAAGCGCAATATTATCTCCCTCCTCATAAACAAATAATTGAGCTTCTCCTCCTTCTATTATTTCGCTCATTTTGCAATAATGCCTCGTATAATAAATGTCTTGTTTCTCTTTCGGCATCCTATTAATATACTTATCCCATATTGCATCATTACTTTTGAGTACCATTCAACCATTCCTTTATATATCATCCCACATAATTGGTTCTTCTTTTTCTATATCCCTCTTCAACTTTCGTCCTAACAGCAATGATTCAAATTCTGGAGCTATACCAATACCAGGTCTTTTAACACAAAGCATTTCTTCTGTTAAAATTGTTCCAGCCTTCAATTTTTGCGAAGATAAGATACTACGACGCACTTGTTGCATCATGACCTTTTCTTTAGATGTCGGTTTCTTTCTGCCATCCCCTAATAATTTTTCTGTATTTCTTATATGAAATACATACTCACCAAATTCTTTTGGAGGCATAGACGCTCTATGATCTGGACCTTTCATTTCCCTATCAAGCGTAATATGCTTCTCAATTACTACTGCGCCCATAGCTACTGCTGCTACTGCTGCTTCAAATCCCAATGTATGATCTGAATATCCTACTGGTAAATTAAACGCATTTTTTAATGTAAGCATTGCTTTAAGATTTACATCTTCCACATCTGTTGGATAATCCGTTGTACAATGCATTAACTCTATATCCTGTGCCCCGTTTTCCAATAATATATCTAATGCCTTTTCTACTTCTCCCAATGTACTCATTCCAGTTGACAAAATAATCTTTTTTTTACATTGGGCAATTTTCTTTAAAAAAGGATAATTCGTAATCTCCATCGAACCTATCTTTATTTTTGGCACTCCCATGTTAATAAGACATTCTAGGCTTTGTTCGCCATCAGGTGTTGAAATAAAATCAATATCTTTCTTTTCACAGTACTTTTTTAAAAATGCAAAATTTTCAAAAGTTAGCTCCAATTTTTTTATCATTTCAAATTGAGATTCTTCCATTACATCATTCTTTTTCTGATATTCTGCCTTATCTGCTTTTATACCTGTGCTTTCTTCCGCTTTAAACGTCTGAAACTTTACAGCATCTGCTCCACACTGTTTTGCCACTTCAACTAATTTTTTAGCCAGCTCCAGGTTTCCATTATGATTAACACCTATTTCTGCAATAATATATACACTCATACTTTACTCATTCCAACAAAGTTTTTTCTTTAATAATTTATCGCCCAGCTCAATATTTTCTAAAACTTCTGTAATTCTTCTACTTGTATCCCCTTCACCATATAGACTTTTTGACCTTTGCACAATTTTAATAAATTCATCACTTAAAACCTTCTTTATTGCATTATTAATTTCTTGTTTACTATACCCACAACATACTATACTATCTGCTATAAGTCTTCCTTTTTGACGATTACCAATGTTAACCACTGGTATCTTTAAAAATGGTGCTTCTACAATTGCACTGGAGGAATTTCCAACAACAGCCCCACAATATCGCATTACACTCAGATATCGACGACTTCCCAGATTACGTACCAAGTATACAGACTCTCTCTTTTTTTCAAATTCTTTCCATTTATCAATAATTAACTTGCTTCCATCATCAGAATTAGGGTAAGTAACGATTATAGATCCATTATAATCAATAAGTGCACCAATTAAATTGTTCATCTGAGACTCAAGATCCACAAGTTCCAATGTTACCGGATGATACGTCACCAACAATGTATTCTTATCAATTTTTATATTCAATTCAGTTTCTATATCTTTCTTACATATCACTTTAAGTGTTTTAATATTTTCTATTCCTGGATCTCCCACTTCAAATATTCTCCATGTCTCTTCTCCCATTTTTTTAATGTTATCAGCATACACTGACGCGCCTGGAAAATGAATATGTGACATTTTAGTAATTGCATGTCTAATCTGTTCATCCATTGCCCCCTCTGTACATTCTCCTCCAGATATATGTGCTATTGGTATATGAAGTCCAACTGCAGCAGATGCCGCTGCAAGCATTTCATATCTATCTCCCAATAATAATAAAATATCTGGTCTTTTTTCGCAAAATATCTCCGATAAACGAAGCATTAAATTACCCATTTCAATAGGTATTCGAATTTCCTCATCCGAATTATTACTATCTATTGAAATCTCCTTCCAAACTTCAAATCCATCATTTTCAATTTCATTCTTTGTATATCCATATTGTTCTGCAAGGTGCGTTCCTGTTACTATTAAATACAACTCTAGTTTTTTGGAATGCAGAATACGCCATAACACATTTTTCAACAAACCATATTCAGATCTGCTGCCTGTCAATACCATTACGTTTCTTTTCATTTTTCCTCATCAAGTATTCTTAAATTTCATATTGATATATTAATCTTTTTATCTATATTAAAATGCAATTGTTTTATATAGCATCGCTATTCTTTATCTTCAAATTACTTCACACTCATAATCGCTTCTGCAGTTACAAAATCTAACTCTGAATCAATATCTATGGAATGACTTTGCTCCATAATATATGCATAGCATTTTTGAGTATACATATTACAAATGTTTTTGAGAGCCCTTTCATTAACAATGTAAATTGCTCCATTCAAACGGTAATATGTCGGCAGCTGTTGTCGACATGATACAATATCATCCGTCTCTGCAAAATTCTCCATGGATAAATCAGATTTTAAAACATTACTCCAAAGTGGAGAATATTCAGTTTTACATACACTAATCACTGAATTTGCATCTTTTTCATCATATAACTTATGCGCTCTAATAATATCATCTGCATCTCTCAATGGTGATGTAGGTTGCAAAAGAGTAATTGTATCGAATTTATATCCTTGTTTTTCATATTGATCTGCCACTTCTTTCACAACATCCCACGATGTGGATGTGTCTCTTGATGTAATTTCACTTCTTAAAAAAGGAACTTCTGCACCAAACTTCTTTGCAATTTCAGCATATTCTTTTGAGTCCGTCGAGACCATTACTATATCAAATATGCCTGATTTTCGCGCAGCTTTTATTGTATGTCCTATAAGCGGTATCCCCGCCAATAACCTAATATTTTTATTTTTCAGTCCCTGGGAACCTGAACGTGCTGGTATTATAGCCAACCTTTTCATAATTTAATACACTTTCTTCTCATAAACTATCTTACTATAACCCTTTAATTACTTTTTCATCAGCATCCTAACTTTGTTTTCATTTTTTCTAATTCATCCAACTGCCCCATATCAAGCCATGCCTCTTCACCAATCGGATAGACACCTATTCGTTTTCCTTCTTCCATATATTTTTCAATTACTGTTGGAAAATCTGCTGGTTTATTGTATTCTAAATCCTCTATTACTTCTGGTTCTACAAAATAACATCCCGTATTTGTAAAAAAAGACATATGTGGTTTTTCCTGCATAGATTGTATCATTCCATCTTCACCAATATTTACCACCCCATACGGAATCGTAAAATTTTTGAGGGAACATACCATCGTGATCATGTTTCCTGATTCTTTATGCTGCTTATATGCCTTTGTTAAATCATCATCTATCAAAATATCACAGTTTGTCAAAATGAATGTATCTTTTATTTTTCCTTTTAGCAGACTGATTCCGCCTCCCGTTCCAAGCGGCTTCTCCTCTGTTACAAACTCCAACTGATATTCCTTATCTATATCATCAAAATAAGCTTTTATCATATTTCTTTTGTAATTGACAATCATATAAAACTGGCTGCAACCATACGAAAAAAAACGATGAATAATATGTTCAACAATTGGATAATCACCCACAGGGATTAACGGCTTTGGTAATATTTTTGTATAAGGAGATAATCTTGTTCCTAATCCGCCAGCCATAATCACTACAGGGATTTCTATATCAAATTCCTTATGTTTTTGCGCTGTATCATTTGCAAAGACAATTTTTTGAATGAAATATTCCTTATTGACAATAGGAATTGCATCAATTCCCAGCTCCTTTATAGTGCACATTGCCAAGTTTTCTTCCTGTTCATACAAGAATCTTGGTTGGTAATTAGCGACACATTGAACAGACATCTGCAAATCCCCATTTTTCAATATCCCTCTGCGGATATCCCCATCTGTAAGGGAGGCTAACAACTTCTTATCCTTATGTACAAACAATATTTTCTTCCCACTTCTGTCGAGCTGGCACATCGCATCTAATATGCTTTTGTGTTCCTCTATATAAATGTCAATCATATTTCACATTCTCTCGTTCCTACAGATTATAAATATCTATTTTATACCTGTCCAAATTCTCCTTAAGAAACGTTATCGTTTCCCGTAGCCCTTCTTCCAAAGAATATCTTGGTTTCCAATCTGTCAGACACATTATTTTCTCATTGCTACCAAGCAGTCTGTTCACTTCACTTTTTTCAGGTCTTAATCGTTCTTCATCACATATTATTTTTGCGTTTGGATTAATCTGCCTAATCAGTTCCTTTGCTAGTTCCCCAATCGAAATTTCATTTTGCGTGGCAATGTTAATTTCCTCTCCGATTGTTTTATCACATTCATAAATTGAGACAAAACCATTAACTGTATCTTTTACATAATTAAAATCTCTTGTTGGTGTTAATGCACCAAGTTTTATCTCTGTTTTTCCTGTAAGCAATTGCGTAATTATTGTCGGAATTACTGCTCTTGCAGACTGTCTTGGTCCATATGTATTAAAAGGTCTTACAATTGTTACTGGAAGCTGAAATGACCGATAAAAACTTTCTGCAAGCCTATCTGCACCTATTTTTGTCGCTGAATATGGTGACTGTCCCTGAAATGGATGCTTTTCGTCTATGGGAACATACTGTGCTGTTCCATAAACCTCCGATGTGGATGTCACAAGCACCCTGTCGGTATGCTGTTTTCTTGCCGCCTGCAAAATGTTAAGTGTTCCTTTTATGTTTGTATCAACATAGGTATCTGGTGAATGATAGCTAAATGGTATCGCAATTAGTGCTGCCAAATGAAAAATAGCATCAACACCTTTTACTGCCTCTTCCACGCCGTTTGGATCACGAATATCCCCCTGAAAGATTTCCACGCCTTTCATAATGTTTTCTGGAAGCGTATCCAGCCATCCCCAGTTATTAAAGGAGTTGTAATACACAAATGCCCTTACCTGATATCCCTTTTTTACTAACTCTTCTGTTAAATGGCTACCTATAAAACCATCAGAACCAGTTACCAATACCTTCATTCTATCTGCCTCATTTACCTGTTATTTTTATGTCTTATCTCGTCCCACCAAAAAAGATGCAACGTATCCATCACATTGACAACTTCATACTTTACATCTTTTACCTTCGTTTCTATTTAATTATTATTCCATCTAACCTTCAACTGGAAATTCTGCTCATAATCCTCTGCGTCCTTGCAAAAATAAATCTTTTGATTGTATGGATTCGTTATCATAATAACCTGTTTTAGGATATCCATACCTAACACGGTATCCGTAACCCTTTTGTCAAAGGTTACCCATATATCCTGCCTTCCTATATTAAGACTGCCTATTGTGAACTGTTTTAGATTACATTTATAAAATGTTACGGGCAGTCCTTTGATAAAACCGCCAAGAATTTTTATCTCATTTTTCTTCAAAGTATTCTCATCAATATGTGAATCAAAGATTTTGCAATTACAACAGGTAAACATCGCTCCCGTGTCAACAATAAACTTAGTGACACGCACTCTGTCTAAAACTGCAATGCATTCAACCAGGCATTTGTTATGCCTTATACTCGTATTGTACACCTACCGCACCTCCGTTGTTATAACTGCCTCCAAGAACACATATCTTGCCTTCATCCTCTAATCTGTCTCTCTCATCAATCAATTCATCAAACGAATCATCTGAGGTACTAACACAATAAAGATAACCGTTGTGGTCAACAATTTTGTCATAACTGTCAATAATATACAAATACTTGCAATCCTTATATTGTTCTTCAATTTCATAATCGTTCTTCAATGTCTTCTCATCTAATATTTTCAGCATATTATGTCCCCTCCAAAGCCTTTACAAACTTTGAATTGATTATAACATACAACTTGAAAAGCTTCAAGAATTTAAGAGAATATATGTTTGTGCAATCTCGCATTTAAGATATAAAGTATGAAATTGTCAAGGTTCCATTTTACTTTTTTAGATAAGCGCTATTCCACAATCTCCACATTCTGCATCATTATCGGCTTCCCTGTTTCTTTGTACATCTGTACTACACTGCTGTCGTCTCCGTAGTAGGCATCACTTAGCACAATCGCCCTGTCAACGTCTGCAGTATCGTCGTAAATTCCCCAGCCTTCTTCTAAATATCTCTTTACGAGTTTTTCATACTCTGTCCAAAGTGTAGGTCTCATGCTTTGGACAGTTGCCTTAATTAACGGATGCGGCCTCCACAAAAGCGCCACTTCATCCTTATTTTCTTTAAAAATACGAAATACATATTCCATTTTCTCAAGCATTTTTTCATTATGCCGCAATAATGCATTGATGGTGGTATTGTAAAAAATAATCTTCTTCCAGCTTCCGTCTGGCTTTTCAATAATTCTCAGCCATTCGGTGGGTATTTCTAAATCTTCATTTTTTGTGCATAACACTTTGTCAATTTTGGGAGAACCAAGTCCCAAGATTTTTTGTTCCAGATATGTTCTATCAATATGATGGTCCTGAAATCCATTCTCTTTTGCTGCCTTGATATATTCATTTACATAGATACGTTTCATTTTTTCTGACTGAACCACTACTTTATCAGCGTTAATAACACCTGGCGTCCAGATAAAATGCTTCATACCATCAATTGCTTCCTGATTATCCGGCTCAATCTCGTTCAAAATAAAGTAAGGTATATAAATAAGCTTTTCTGTATATTTTTTTAGATTTGCTGAATAAAATCTTGGGTGCACACTTGTCACCAAATTAAAATTATCATATGGATTATGTATATAAATTTGGTCAGGCTTTCTTTCCTCAAATTTATAAGACTGCCAATCTATGACTTCGATATTCTTTGGATATTCGCGGCCTTCATAATGCATTTGTCCAAAGCTATGGTCCGAATTCAAATCATAATAGGGAATCGGTACGCAGTATGCATCACAATAAGGATCTTCTTTTGCTGCAAGATACACACTTTCCAAGCTATCCCACATAGATGCTTTATATGGAAAGAACACCACTTCTTTTCTGGTATGAATATCATTTTTGGCACTGTTTTCTATTTTTAACAACTGCTTTTTTAATGTCTTGTAAATTTTATTTTCATTTATCTGATTTTGACTGATATTTTCAAAGATATGAAAGAGCACTTCGCAGTACTCCTCTACAAAGGAAACGGTGATATGGCCTTCCCCTTCTAATGTTTCTATCGTATTTCCAAGGGTAATAGCAAACTCCTGGCACTCACTGAGCATATTTTGTACTGATATAAAATTGTGGCTGTTTAATGCTCCTCTGATTTCCTCATGAGCCTGGTGCAGGCTTTGAATAAAATCCATAATTTCCTGCTTATGCCGTTCCCTCATTTTTATGTCCTCCTGAGACCAAATGTCATATTGAATTGATATTTTACAATAATATTAATAAGGCACATTGATTACCATTTCTGGCAATGCAAAATAGAATTTATTTTGCTTCGCTCCTCCATACGTCACACCAGCGTGTTCTGGAGGTCTTGGCATACTCAATCAGCAGCAGCCATATCTGACTGCTTTGCTTCTTCTAATGCCGTTCTTTATTTTTATATCAAGAAATGTTTAGCAGTCCAAATCTGACATATAAAAGCATATATGTTCTGTTGGTAAAACTGCAGTAATTGCTGCCATTCATCTGCAAAATCATTTCACATGAATCTATTATTTTATTCGCTATCGCGCATTTTCTTGCCGCGCTTTATTGCATTTCTTGCAGCATTAATCTTTTTATCATCTTCATAACCGCAGCATATGCAGCAAAAAACATCTTTTTGAAACTTCCCTATCGCGCCGCATTCGCTGCACTCTGTACTGATTCCTTTGCCTAGCACCTCAATCAGCTCAATTCCGTTTTCCCTGCATTTTTGCGCAAGACGATTTCTGATATACCCTCTTCTCCATACAGATACGGAATAATTAATTTGTCTGTTAAGTCCGCCAGCGGAATTCTTTGGTAGTTTGGGCAGGTAGATTACTTTGGGCTTTTCCATCTCAAGCATATGGTTGATTTCTTGATTTATATAACTTTCCATTGAAGCATTTCGCTTTTGACGTTGGCGTTTATACTTTACCCGTCCTGGATTATTATTTTTCTCCCTTTGATAAACAGCATTGGCCGTCTTGGTAAATTCTGTCAGCTCCTCATGCATTTTGCCCAATTGTTCTCCGTAAATATGTCCTCTGTCCGTCGTAAACATCTGCCATATTCCCATAGATATACCTACTTCATAGATAAAATCTGAATGGATACGAACAGAGACTTCAATCGGCACTGCGATCTCGATGCTGCTTTTTTCAGGCAAAAGTTTGATATAAAGCTGTTTTTTGTATTTGTTGTCATCTGTCAAAGGCACAAATACACGCCTGCGATTTTCTTTTGTAGAAATAAAAATTCCACATGCTCCATCTTTGTTGCCGTATCTGTATGCTCGTTCTGCTATAGAAAATCCATCTGCTTTCTCTGTATGAAGGCTATTCAGCTTTCTTCGAACTTGTCTGCATAAATATTTGTTCAGATTTTCAATATCAACTTTATTGGTCGTGTCCATAATGATATTTTTGTACTGCTGCTGCATATTCTGTGGTATCACAACGGTTCTGCCATTTAGAATATTTTCAAAGCATCCGCCAACTTTCATAACAAACCGCAGATAATGTTTATCCGCTTCCGTAAACCGTGGATTTTTTGCTGTCGCCTCAAGAATGCGCGTTTTTGTTTTTGCCCATTGTGTCTTGATATCACCCAAAGCGTCAAAAACCGCAAGATAAAAGTAAACGGATGGCATTCCAATTTGCGTCCGAAGCCCACACTCTGTCATCTCGTTTTGGACGGTATAGCCCGGATAAATCTTCAATAAGCTTCTAATGCCGCTGTACCTCTGATATACATAATTTTTTACAGTTCTGTAATCCTCTGCAATCTCCTGAAGCTTATACATGTCTTCAGGAGGCAGAGGTTTTTTATTGTACTGATGTATTGTCTTGCAGATTTTGTTTGTTTGCATGATTCCTTTTGATTATACCTACCAAAACCCATACAAGTTAGGCATAAGATTTTTCGTAGATTTCCTCAGTCTACGAATAGAAAAAACAATATTTTTGATTTATATAATTTTATATCGTCATTATTCTATCACGCCATAACCAAAATGACAATTCTTTTTTATAAAAAATGCCGAAAAAATTTGTGGAAAGATATGGAATACGAACGAATTGTTTTAATTTCCTTCAAAAAAATACCTGCTATAGGTAGTAAGAACTCCCATTTCTGCTATGAAAAGTTTAATTTTCATAGTAAAAATAAAGAAGCCCCAGTATTTTATGGTCAATTTCTGGGTCAAAATTTATACGAATAGAGAGGAAGTTTGTTATGGCAAGACATGGCGAAAATATTAGGAAACGAAAAGATGGACGTTGGGAAGGACGGTATTTAGTATACAGTGAAGAAAAAAAGAAAAAGATTTATCGTTCTATATATGGAAAAACATATGAAGAGGTGCGTGAAAAACTTACGATTAAAAAAAATCTTTTTTCGGAGGCTTCAGAGGAAAAAAGTCCAGACTCAATGTATTCGGCACAAATACGTTCAAAAAATATTGTATTAGCAAATGTGGCACAAGAATGGCTTGCTGAAATAAAAGAGAAACGAAAAACATCAACCTATACAAAATACAATTTAATTTATCAAAATCATATTGACACAGTTTTCAAAGATATATCTTTGCATGATTTAACAGATAATTTTGTAAAAGAAGGAATTTCTTCCTCTTTATCAGAGAGTGTACGAAAAAGTATTTATTGTGTTCTAAATCAAATATTGAAATTTGCATCTCGGCAGTATTCCTTAACGCTTCTTCCATTAAAACTGCCTGTTTGTGAGGGGTACAACAGACCTGCCAAAGTACTTGCCAAAAAAGAACAAAAAAAATTAATTTCCGTATTATATTCTGAAATGGATATTTTTAAAATGGCCGTATTAATATGTTTGTATACAGGACTCCGGTTAGGAGAACTGTGTGCTTTGAAATGGGAAGATATTGACTTTGAAAATAAAATACTAATGATTGACCGCACTGTACAACGGTTATATGAAGAAGGGCACAAAACAAAAACAGTTTTGTTAGAAACCACTCCAAAAAGCGCTTATTCTCACCGGGAAATTCCACTTCCTGATACAATCATGGAGCTTTTCGCACATTTTTTTCACGATAAAGATTATATATTTGGCACGAATAAACCATTAGACCCAAGATCTTTACAATATCATTTCAAAAAGATATTAAAAGAAGCAGATCTGCCAAATGTCAATTTTCATATTTTACGGCATACTTTTTCAACAAACTGTATTGAAGACGGCACTGATGTCAAAAGCCTTAGTGAAATGTTGGGACATTCAGATGTACATATTACAATGAATCGATATGTGCATCCATCTATGGATACCAAACGCAAACATATGGACAGCCTTTCAAAATTTTATGGTCAGATTCATGGTCAGGCAGGTTAAGCGATAACGTAATCTATTCGTTTGCAGGCTGTTTTCGTAGACTGAGGAAATCTACGAAAAAAACTGCAAAAAAACACAGGTGTTTGACGAATTTTCCAAACACCTGTTTCTATTTTTACAATATTCTCTCGTTTACAATAGATTCTTTTTCTTCCAGTTTCCTGTACGATACCAAAAATATGAAATCAAATAATTTGCCGCCCATCCCATCGGAACTGCATACCATATCAATTGGATTCCCCATATCGGCGAACACAACTGTGCCACCGCAACGCGAATTGTCAGATTGATAAGGTTCGCAAGCATATACACCTTGATATCTCCTGCACCTCTAAGTATCCCATCTGTTATTGCCTTAAATCCCAAAAAGGAAAAGAATAATCCAATAAATCGGAAATAGGAGGTGCCTGTCTCAAACGCTACTGCTGATTCTCCCTGCTCCACAAAGACTGACAGAATCGGTTTGTAGAAAAGCTGTGAAACCGCAATGAGAAACACGCCAAAAGCTATAATAATGCCATATGCTGCATGATACCCCTGATGGACACGCTCTGGTTTTCCAGCGCCAAGATTTTGGGCTGTAAAAGTTGACATTGCATTTCCTGTCGCAATCATTGGCACAATGCAGAGCGACTCAAGCCTTATGCCAGCCGAATATCCCGCAAGTGCAGATGAGCCAAACTGATTGACCGCTGATTGGGTCAACAGCATACCAATACTCACAATTGACTGCTGTATAATGGATGGAATTGCGATTTTTACTCCTGTAGCAAACATATCGCCGCGGAAACGCTTGACTTTTTCTTCTACTTTGTACGTTGACAACATTCGCATTAAAATAACAAACGAAATAACTGCTGCGATTCCCTGTGCAACAACGGTTGCAATGGCAGCTCCCGCAACGCCAAGGTTTAAGCCTCCAACCATCCACAAATCCATAAAAATATTTAATATAGAAGAAAAAATCAGCAAGTACAATGGTATTTTTGATTTTCCAAGTGCATTGAAATTTGCCGACAAAATGTTATACATAAACATAAACGGAAGACCAGCGAAATAAATCTGCAAATATAAAACTGCATCTTCCATAATATTATCCGGTGTCTTTAAAAGCCCAAGAACCGTTGGATTGATAAAAAACCCTATCACTGCCAAAAGTGTACTAAATACAGCAAAAGAAATCAGAAACGTATACGCAGAACTTTTCATTTCCTTGTAATGTTCCGCTCCTAAATATTGACTTGTGAGTACAGACGCTCCAATCCCTCCGCCAATAGCAATCATAATAAAAACGGTTGTAAAAGAATAAGACGCTCCCACTGCTGCCAGTGCATCTTCGCCCACCAGATTTCCTACAATGATAGAATCTGCCATATTGTAGAATTGTTGGAAAAGATTTCCTATAATCATCGGCAGCGCAAAGAAAAATAAGCTTCGCGCCGGCGGCTGTGTTGTCAAGTTCGCTTTTGAATGTTGTGACATTTATATCTTCTCCTCTTTTGTTCTATATTCATTGAAACACCTATATTGTAACAGTTCAGCCATCATTCATAAGTTGTCGGTTGGCACAATCTGACAATTTATTTAGGCAACTTCCGACAACTTATGAATGTCGGGCGTCCGCCCTATAAAAATGAGTATACAAAGTGCCTTATGTGAGCAAGCTCCCAACAGCACTTTGTACATTCAATTTTGCATGGCTGAACTGTTACCTCATATTGCTCCCATCAGGAAATAAGCGGCTGTGCCCACAACACCGCTTCCAAATATAATTGTGATTGCATTTGTCTTAAATTTTCTAAGTATCCATAACGCTGCTGCAAAAATTACAAGTTCTACAATTCTGATATTGCCCCAGACAATATCTCCCAGCTCTGCCTGAAACAGTCCCAGCATCAAAATCGACGCGCCTGCTGAACCAATCAATGCTACCACCGCCGGCCTGAGCGAGCCTAAAACTACCTGAACACCGCTTACTGTACGATATTTATAGTAAAAATGTGCCAAAAGCAAACAAATGCAAAATGATGGAATGATACAGCCAATCGTACAGATTAGCACACCCGGAATTTCAGATATCCGCATTCCTACAAACGTTGCCGAATTAATAGAAATCGGTCCTGGCGTCATTTCTGCCACTGTAATCAAATCCGAAAATTCCTCCAGAGTCATTAGTTTATGAATATTTACAATCTGCTCCTGAATCAGTGGAATTGCAGCATAACCGCCGCCTACACTGAATAAACCAACCTGCATAAAAGCCAAAAACAATTTCAATAATAACATTTATGCTGCCTCCCCTTTCTTTTTCTTCAGCGTCATTGCCAAATCTATTAACCCAATCGCAAGACAGGTCAAAATAATTATCATTGCGCTGACATCCAAAAAATAAGTTGCTACAAACGCTACAATCATCATTGAAATATACAATATTCTCTTTGTTTTTAGCACATTTCCTGCCAGATTAATCACAACATCAAAGATAACTGCTGCAACCCCCGCACGCATCACCTGCAACGCCGTCGCAATGTACGGGTTCGTTCGAAACTGATTATAAAATAATGAAATAATCGAAATAATAATCATTGGCGGAAGAATGGTTCCCAATATAGCTGTCAAAGAGCCGAGAATTCCTGCCATTCTATAACCAATAATCACAGAAGCATTAACCGGCAGTGGTCCTGGCGCTGACTGCGTAATTGCCGTTACATCAAGCATCTCGTCCTCTTCTAACCATTTCAGCTCCTCAACATATCTTTTTTTCATCAATGATACAATCACAAATCCGCCGCCAAAAGTACAGGCACTCAGTACAAACATTGACTTGAACAACACCCAAAGCTTACTATAATCTTTTTTCATATGAACCTCCATACCGCATACATCTCAAACATGCCTTGATCGCAGTAAACGGATCCGACATGGACAATTAGCATGAACTCTAATTAATGAAATTAACATATACTAAAAACATTATTCGCAAAATACCTTGAATTTATTACAAATATCTGTACCTTTTTATTGTTAGGAATGCGCCAATATGTCAACTGCTTATAAGTACTTTAGCTTTCCAAAAGCAGCGCAGCCAGTGCATCTACTTCTTCCATTTTTGTTGCCCAGCTTGTTGCAAAACGCACAACGGTATGCGTTTCATCATATTTTTCCCAAAAACTAAATGTTACGTGTTGTGCAAGCTGTTTCATCTTTTCATTTTCTAATATTACAAATATCTGATTGGTTGGAGAGTTCAACAAAAACTGATACCCCTGTTCTATCAACACTGCCTTTAATCTGTCTGCTGTCCGAATCGCATTTTTACTAATTTTCAAATATAAATCATCTGTAAAAAGCGTATCAAACTGTATTCCTAACAACCGCCCTTTTGCCAGAAGCGCCCCTTGCTGCTTCACCATTGTCAGAAAATGTCTTGGTGCCTTTTGCGGAAACACAACTGCTTCACCGCACAATGCTCCTACTTTGGTTCCTCCAATATAAAAAACGTCCACACAGCGGGCTATATCCGTTAATGTGGCATCCGAAGCCGCACTTGCAATTCCATACCCTAATCTTGCACCATCAAGAAACAACGGAATATGGTATTGGTGGCATACAGCCGCGATTTCTTCCAACTCTTTTTTCGAATACAGCGTTCCATACTCTGTAGGGTGGGAAATATACACCATACCCGGAAATACCATATGTTCCTGATTTGCATCACCATAAAATGTCTGCAAATAATTTTTGATGTTTTGTGCAGACAGTTTTCCATTGTAGTGCGGCAGCCCTAAAACTTTATGTCCTGTCGCCTCAACTGCTCCTGCTTCATGCGCATTGATATGTCCCGTAATTGCAGAAAGCACTCCTTCATATCGTTTTAACATCGAATGAATCACTACCGCATTCGTCTGTGTTCCCCCGACAAGAAAATAAATATCTGCTTCCGGGCATCCACAAGCAGCCCTAATTTTCTCTTTTGCAGATGCACAGTATTTGTCCTCGCCGTAGCCTGGCATTTTTTCCATATTAGTTTCCATTAACCTCTGCAAAATTGCATCATGTGCTCCTTCGCAATAATCATTTTCAAAATACAGCATATTAACCTCCATACCACAGTTTTTCTACGACTCAAATCGGTGCGGGGAATGCCGCTTTTCAGGCATTCTCCTGCGTGAAACTTAGAAGTTCTAATTTCTTTTCACGCTAGTATTCCTTTGTAATGGTAGTGATACCATACATTTTCATAAAATCAGCCAAATCATGTTCATTTCGAATCAACATTATTTCCTCAAATCTTCCTGTACTAATATCCTTAAAACCCGCAACCTGTTCACCTGTACAGATACTGCATCGCAGGATTGGCTGCTCCTTTTCTTTATCATATATTTTCTTTTGTATTTTTTTGCCAAACAACATCTGTACCGCCTCCTTCTATAATTCCACAGCATTTATAATTTTTTAGTGTACAATACTCAACTGTCACATTCTTTTCTGCTGCAAGCCTTTGTATATGCTCGACTTCCAAGCTTTTCTCATACCGCTTATCAATCAATATTTTCCACGGAACCCTTCTTAGCAGCACGCGTGTCGTCTCACCGATTCCAGGTTTGACAAGGCCCACATCCTTTACCTGAAATGCTTCTGCAATCTGGGCAGCCTCATCTGCACCGCATCCATCCACCGTCGTTTCCCAGACCTTATCCTTCTGCGCGGAATCCCTCTCAAAACAATGTTCTATTGCATCAATAAATTCATAAGATAAATCCGCCTCCGCAAGCTCTCCATAATATACTGCTCCATGAAAATCGTGCGGGCCTATAATATCCTCTCTCAAAAAGGTTCTGCTGACAAGGCCCGACACTGTACAATTCAGGCAGGAACTAGGAATCACAATATCTTCATGTGTTCCGCATAGCGTCGTGATATTGGCCGGGTCTGCAACAACCGCAATATCAGACGAAACACCCTCATAAGCCCTTACTGCCTTTTTCAGTTCATTCAGAATTGCTCCTTTTCCTGTCCAGCCATCCACAAAAAGAAGTTCCTGTGGTTTATGCCGTTCCAATAAGTAGTTCATTGCATTCTTGTCAATTCCTCTTCCTTTTATAATAGAAATGGAATAATGCAGCATTTCTATCTGATACTTCCATTTTATATAGTGTTTTATCAGGATTCCTATTGGTGTACCAGCTCTTGCAAGCGAAACCAAAACAAAATTTTTCCCTTTTGTCTGTATCAATTTATCACAGAGCCTTCCTATTGCTAACGCCGTTGGTTTTGAATAGCGCTCAAGAACCTGACTATAAACTTCCATATACTTTTGTGATGGCACATACTCAATTGGCAGCATTTCACTATAGTGTTTTCCTGCTTGTATCAGCCGTTCACGTTCTTTGGCGGACTGTGGCTTCACAAGTCCTGTGATATCCTTTAAAAGAAATATCACATCTTCTTCCTTATATGAACTCCTCATAATTAATCTCCATTCCACCGCCTCTAGTGACCCATATCGCACTAAAAAACGCAGTTTGACTCTATCGCGATACCAATACAATATTTTCATTTCCAGCCAATGACAGTGCGTTGAGCAGTGTTGCTGTGCCTTTTGCCATATCCGTTTTCGCATCTGTGATTACAATAACTTTATCATATTGCCCCAACTCATAAAGATATGTTGTTCTGCTGTTATCATATAAGCTTATAAGCTCATACCGGATATGAAATGGATAGTGTTCTTCCCTGCTCACTACAACCGGCATTCTTGCCGTCGCATGAAACTGGACTGTTTTTCCCTGTGCTTCTATTCTTTCTGCGACAAAAAGGGCTGGGTACATGAACTCTTCCGTTCCAAGAACAAGAATCCGATCCATACCCTTTAAATCTATCTGCCCTGCAATATCCTGGTACAGCTTTTCACACAAATCCGCATACGAAACTGCGTCCACAAGTCGCCTTGTATCTGGCATCTTATTTATTTTGATATATTGTACCTGGGAAGGAGTACGTTCACTATCCGCCAATACAATTGTACCATCTGTCTTGTAAGATGCAGCTTCTGCTGCATATGGTGCCAGATTTATTTTTGCAAGCCAAAACAGATCGATATTCCTGTCCCGAAATGTAGTCAGTGCCGTGTCTTCCATTCCATTCAGCAAAGACGCCACTGAAAACTGAATTTTATTAGAATACTGTTTTTGTATCAAATTGACAATATTTAATATTGTATTGCCTGTTGTCAGTTCATCTTCAATAAAGAGAATTCTATCAATCTCTCCAATGATAGAATCCATATCATCTTTAACAAGCTTCTGTTCTTTTGCGTGGCTGTGTTCCTCCAGAAAATACAAGTACTCTACATCTGGAATCTGCTCTCTTGTTGTCTGTATATAAGCTGTTTTTAGTGCTATTGCTACCGCTGCCCCCACTGCTGTCGCCGCCTCTGCAAAGCCAATCAGCAGCAGTTTTTCATGGCTATATCGATCTTTTACAATATCGGCAAGCGCCCGAAACATCTCTAGTGCCTGAAAAGGCTTTACCGCAAGATACTTTCCTTGAAACTGATTGGCAACTAAATACGTTCGTTTTGTATTATTTTCTCTTTTGGCAATTCTTACTAAGTCCTGTTCGTTATACATCAATTGTTCTCTTTCCTTTCAGTTTCTTATCACTTTATCACTTTTGGAAAATACAGACAAGCAAAAACCCCCGATTCTATATGAAAATAAATCGAGGGCATCATAAATATTTTTTATAACATTTGTGCTCTTAATTGTTCTTTGCTCATAGCACAAAGATAAGCTGGTGCAATATCAAATACAGTCTTGCAGCCTTTCAAACCGTCGGCTTTCATAAGAAATGCTGCTCTTGCATAAGCTGCGATAACTGACGCTGTAAATTCTGGATTGGAATCCAGCTTCAGGCTATACTCAATCACATGACTGTTTTCTTCGTTCCACCCTGTTTTTCCACTACGAATCACAAAACCTCCGTGTGGAATACCACCATGATTTCTGTCAAGCTCCTCCTGTGTAATAAAGTGCACTGTCGTATCATAATCTGCAAAATAATTGGGCATTTCCTGAATCTCTTTTGTTATTTTATCCAAATCTGCCCCTGGTTTTGGCACTACAAAGCATTCCCTTGTATGCTTTTCCCGAACAGATAATTGGGGATTCTCTCCATTTCTGACAGACGCAAGCGCCTTCTCTACTGGAATGGTATACTGTTTGCCATCCTGAACGCCCTCAACTCTTCTGATCGCATCGGAATGCCCTTGGCTTACGCCTTTTCCCCAGAATGTATAGTCATTGCCACTTGGAAGAATTGCATTTGCATACAGGCGGTTAAGTGAAAACATTCCTGGGTCCCATCCCACTGATATCACTGCGATATGATCGCTTTCTACGGCTGATTTATTCACATTGTCAAAATGTTCTGGTATTTTTGCATGTGTATCAAAGCTGTCTACAACATTAAAATACTTCGCATATTCTTTTGTCTGTTCTGGAAGGTCTGTCGCACTTCCTCCGCAAAGAATCAATACGTCAATCTCGTCTTTCCTGTTTATGGCATCTGCTGCACGATAAACTGGAACGTTGTCTGTCAATATCTGAATTGTTTCGGGGTCGCGGCGCGTAAATACGGCCTTTAACTCCATATCTGGATTTTGTTTTATGGCACACTCAATCCCTCTGCCAAGATTTCCATATCCCATAATGCCAATTCGAATCATCTAATCCCATACCTCCTATTCTTAGTCGCTGCGCGACGGCTCTTAAGGCTTCGGCCCTTCGACGCTCTTCTTACGAGAATAATTTTCATTCGCATTTTTTCTCATGAAAATTATTCTCCTGCGTCTTTGTGCCTTCTCCTAGTCGCTGCGCGACGGCTCTTAAGTCTTCAGCTCTTAAGGCTTCGCCCCTTCGACGCTCTTGGGCATTTCTCTAACTATTTACTACACGTTCATTTTCTCTCAGGCACTCCTCATATCGCTCTTTGAAAAGTGCTGCCATCTCCACATTTCCCATCTCTGTATACAATTTTATAATGCTTTCATAACAATGTCCCAGATTGATTCCAAGCGTATCGGAATCGGGCATTGCAGTCGCTTTAATATACAGCAAAAGCGCCTTTAACTGATTTCCACAGTCAAGCAGCACATTGGCATGTGTAAACGCAAATCGGGCATAGGGACATTCTGGCGCGTAATGCTCCATTAATGCTACAGCCTCTGCATATCTTTTTGTTTTCACATACCCTTTTGCAAGGGACATTATCATCAGCCGCACATATTCACATTCCGTTGACTCGCCAAGCGTCAGCCCTTTTTCATAAAGCTCTATCGCCTTCTGAATATCACCCCGCATAAATTCTGACTGACCCGCCTGAAAATAAAAATATTCATTGTCCGGACTTTCTTCTAATCCTTTATACAATAATTCCAGATTTCTTTTCTGCTTTTCAAGCATTTCATCAGGAGACAAATTGTATCCATGGTGAATTACTTCCATAGGAAGCATAAAGCACTCTACCGGATCGTCCCATTTGCTCTGATCCTTTGGACGCAATTGTTCATGAATCGGGGAATGAAAATAATAAAAATTTTTGTTGTAAAAACGGCTTACATCCGCTGGCACAAAAACTGTCTCACCCCTGTTCTGCGTGATGCTTTTTATTCTGATTTCACCAACCATACGCACAAATTTCTGCATTCCTATACGCATTCCCGCTACATCAATACTATTTACATATTCATCACAGTCTAGTACAAGAATCCAGTTGTTTGATGCTTTCTCCGCACAGAAATTTCTCGCTGCGCTAAAATCATGCACCCACTCAAAAAAATATACATTATCCGTATACTTTTTTGCAATTTCGACGGTTCTGTCAGTTGACCCCGTATCTGTGACAATAATCTCAAAACCATATGGCATTAGTCTTTTCAGGCATTCCTCTATGTGTTTTTCTTCGTTTTTTGCTATGATACATACACTAACTGGAAGCTTTTTCATCTTTATACCCATGCTCCTTTCAAAGTCTGCAAGTTCAACTGTTAATTACGCGTTCCTTTTCGCGCATACAAGCTTTATATTTATCCATAAAAAGTTCTGCCATCTGCATATTTCCCATATCAGAATAAATATCTATAATATGCTGATAGCAGTGCATCAGATTTTCTCCCAATGTATCAACATCCGGCAATGTTGTTGTTTTCACATACATCAAAAGTGCCTTGATAACATTCCCATTATCCAGCAAAACACCCGCATACGTAAAAACAAACTTTGCTGTATTGCAGACATTGCAGTACTGCTCCATTAAATTAAGCGCATCCTGTTCCCGTCCAGCCTTAACATATGCCTTTGCAAGTGAAATCACCATCATCTGCACATATACATATTCTATTGGAGGCTGATATGAAATCCCTTTTTCATAGAATTCAATTGCTTTTTCATGGTTGCCGAGAACAAACTCCGACTGCCCAATTTGAAAATACGTATATGGATCTTTGGGGTTTGACTCAAGATTTTTATACAGCATTTCCAGATTTCGTTCCTGCTTTGCCTGCATTTCCTCTGGTGTCAAAGCATATCCATGATGAATAACCTCCATTGGAAGGACAAAGCATTGCAAAATTTCGTCTCTTTTGGACAAATCAATCTGACAAACCTGCTCATGAATCGGAAAATCAAACGTATAAAAATTCCGATTGTAAAATCGTGTGACATCATCACTTCCATATGCCGGATTTCCCTCACTGTCATAAACCAGATTTTTTAACCGTATCACCCCTGTCAGTTTGGGAAATTTCTGCATTAGAATCCGTATCGTTTTTACATCTGCCTCATTCACATACTCATCGCAATCCAAGCTTAGAATCCAATTATTTGACGCCTGCGCTGCACAAAAATTCCTTGCTGCGCTAAAATCATCCACCCACTCAAAATCAAGCACTTTGTCCGCATATTTCGCTGCAAGCTCTTTTGTCCGGTCTGTAGACCCAGTATCTGTAACGACGATTTCAAAACCATAGGGCTTAATCCTTTTGAGGCATTCCTCAATATGCTTTTCCTCATTTTTTGCAATAATACAGACCGAAATCGGTATTTTTGACATTTTTTCCTCATTTCTGTGCGGCATTTTGCATATATAGAGTTTGTGAACGCCACACAGGCACAAACTCTAACATAAAAACAATGTCCCATCATCAAAACGCCGCACACTTGTAATGTGCGGCGTCTATCATACACGCAGGCACCCAAAGGAAGATTGGCAGCAAAGCCGACGGGCGCCTGACGCGCGAGCAAGAAAGAAGAACATTCCTCCTGCTCAGTTTGTTATATTTATTGTAATAAGCTAAGAACACCTTGATTTGACTGATTTGCCTGAGCAAGCATTGACTGACCCGCCTGCATCAGGATATTTGTGTTCGAATAAGATACCATTTCTTCAGCCATATTGGTATCACGAATGTTAGATTCCGCCTCTGTTGTATTCTCCACTACATTATCGAGGTTCTTAATCGTATGTTCCAGACGATTCTGTATCGCACCGAGAATAGAACGCTGTTTTGATACAACTTTTAATGCATCTGCTACTACATCAATTGCGTCGGTTGCATTGTACCCTGTTTCGTCAACAATTCCAACATTCCAGCTTGCGATCTTATCAATTCCAAGTCCTGCTGCTGTAATTGTGCTGATTGCAAGCTGAATCTTGTTTTCCCAGTCAGAATCAGCGCCTGTATGAAGGTTTACGTCCAAATCTGCTGCAACCTTTGTGGAAGACTGTGTAATATATCTGCTGATTGTCACGCCGCCATTAATTCCGCCGTCGCCAATTCCCTGTAACTTACCGGAAGCGTCTGTTTCTTTGCTAAACACCTGATCAATTGCTCTTGCCAAAGGAGTGGTAAACAATCCTCCCTTATAATTACCATTCTCGTCAAAGTACTGATTGAGTTTCACACCTGAAACTTCCTTTCCGTCCGCATCGTAGAGCTTATTCATGGAAACATCATGTTCCAGATATTCGTCGCCCCATGTAAACTCATCGCCGCCCAGTACATTCTGCATAATCTTTTCAGAGGTATGCTCCCCTGTTATCATTTCCGTCTTACCCGCTGCGCCATACAGAACATCCACAAGCTTATATCTGTCACTGTCAATTGTACGGTCGTCATTCAGATATTTTGTCATATCTGTTCCCGCTTCAATTCTGGTAATATTTTCATTTGCTACATTATAGATAAAGAGCTCTCTGTTTGCTCTGACAATCGAAGAGGTTCCGTCTGTAGACAAATCAAGTGTGGTGCCGTCCACTGTGCCTGCAACCTCCGATGCTACCTTTCCTTTTTCTCCTTTTGCAAGCTGTGCATTCAGCTCAACACCGACAAAAGCGACATAGGATGTAGTATTGAAATTAACCTTATATGTATTGTCTGTTGTCGCTGTATCCTTTGACAGATATGGTGTGATATCAGAACCATTTCCTACTTTGTGTCCTGTATAGGATATATTGGTATTGGAGCCATATATAGAAGCAGATGTTATATAAATATTATTCACGCCAATATAATTCATTTTGTAGGTGACTGGATTTGGCACATTATTTGCCACAGTATTTCTTGTCCATGTCATTGAATAATTTGTAACATATGAATTTTTTGTTGCTTTTGTACTATCACCCTTAAGCAGATAGGTTTCGTTGAACTTTGTTGTCTCTGCAACTCTGTCAATCTCCGTTACAAGCTGGTCAATTTCATCCTGAATATACTCACGGTCTGATTTTGAATTCGTTCCGTTCGCTGCCTGTACGCAAAGCTCATTCATTCTCTGAAGCATATCTTGAACCTCTGCCATCGCTCCTTCTGCGGTTTGCACACAAGATATACCATCCTCTGCATTGGAAGATGCCTGTGTAAGACCTCTAATCTGCTTTCTCATTTTCTCCGAAATAGCAAGGCCTGCCGCATCGTCTGCTGCACGGTTAATACGATATCCGCTAGAAAGCTTCTCTGTAGAATCTCCAGCCCTTCCCGTTGTAATTCCTAACATTCTGTTGGCGTTCAACGCCTGCATATTGTGCTGTACTACCATAATCTTTACTCCCCTTTGCTAAATGCTATTTTTGTTCCTTATGAAATTAATTATTTATTTACATTATATATATCGGATAAGTTTTCTGAAAATTAACGGATTTACATATATTTTTTAAATAATTTGTTCAAATAAAATAATTACATAATTTTTCAGCCAATAAAACAAGGGTGCTTTATATTGCCGCAAAATACTCTTATTCATTTATTAAATTCAGTTTTTAATAATTATCTTGATTGTTTGGTCTTTATCGCTATCACCTAAATATGGTTAACCACTGTCCGGAAATTTTCAATCTTATGTCGTATAATTATTTATATATTATGTAGTCCAGCGAATCGTTCTGATTCGCTGGACTACATATCACTGCAGCAGTGATAAAATTCCTTGATTTCCCTGATTTGCCTGCGCAAGCATAGACTGTCCTGCCTGCATCAGCACATTATTGTTTGAATATGACACCATTTCCTTCGCCATATCGGTATCGCGAATATTGGATTCTGCTTGTGTGGTATTTTCAACAACATTGTCAAGGTTCTTGATCGTATGCTCCAAGCGGTTCTGCACCGCGCCAAGCAGCGAACGCTGTGTCGATACTTTCTTTAGCGCATCTGCTACTACATCAATGGTATCCGTTGCCAGGTCGCCGCTATCGTCCACAATTCCGATTCCCTTTTTAGAATGAATCTTTTCTATGCCAAGCCCCGCTGAGGAAAGGCTCATAATCTGCGCAGTAATTTTGTTGGTGTCGTCCGAATCAGCGCCAACATGCAGATCAAAGGTCAAATCATTCGCAATATCCGAACCATTTCCTACATTGACATAATCTTCAATACTAATATCATCTATCTTAATCTCGCTTTTAGGATTTGCATCTTTTGAGCTGAACAACCCTCCCATATAACTTCCATCTTTATTTTTGTCTACATTAAAATATTTATAGAGCGCCATTGCCGAAACCTTTTTGCCATCCGCATCATAAAGCTGGGCATGGGAACGATTCTGTTCAATTGTAGTGGCATCAAAGGGAAATGGATCAAAAACACCATTTTTATCTGGATCCAGCTTGAGTTCCCCTGTCACTCTTGGCCCTCTTAATTTATCTACCAATAAAAATCCTTCAACTATCTCATTGTTGGCATTCAGATAGTCCGTCATATCCTGCCCTTTGGCAATATGTGTCATTGTCTTTGTCTCAGTATTGTACAAGTACAAATCCCGCGCGGCATTGACTTGATTTTTCACTGTATCATCATAAATCAAATCAATACTATCCTTTGTATTCGTAGCATTATTTATACCATCTACCTGCAGCTGGGTCAATGTAGATACTGTAGAATTAATTTGAATCCCCATAAATCCTTCATAGGCGGAATTAACACCATTTGCAGCAACATTCAAATAAGGTGTGATATCATCCCCGTTTTGCACCTTCTTTGTACTGACTGGAGAATCAGAATCTGATGTCGTAATGTCCGCCTCTGCAAAATATACTGTATTGTGACCAATATAATCCTTTTTTGTAGGCGGTTCCGCATGAAGCGCCGCATTGGGATTTGGCGTGTCCACCATCTTATAATTGACAATATAGCTCTTATAGGTTCCCTTATTTTTTTCATCACCTTTTAAAAGGTAAATCTCATTAAATTTTGTTGTCTCAGAAACACGGTCAATCTCGGTCACCAACTGATCCATTTCATCCTGAATATATTGGCGGTCTGTCTCCGAATTGGTTCCATTTGCCGCCTGCACAGACAGCTCATTCATTCTCTGAAGCATGTCATGTACCTCTGCAAGCGCTCCTTCTGCAGTCTGCACACAAGAGATTCCATCCTCCGCATTGGAAGATGCCTGATCCAGACCTCTAATCTGTTTTCTCATTTTTTCTGAAATCGCAAGCCCGGCTGCGTCGTCTGCTGCACGATTAATTTTATAACCGCTAGAAAGCTTTTCTGTTGAGCCTGCCTGCTGTTGTGTGTTGATACCAAGCATTCGATTCGCATTCATTGCCTGCATATTATGTTGAACTACCATATTTATACCCTCCTTGTACAGCAAAGAAAAATTGTAACAGTTCAGCCTTCGGCTTCCTGTTAAGAAAAATTTTTTCGCGATTTTCTCTTTCGTTTACAAATTCTATATCGTCGAAATTTTCTGAAAATTTATAGTATTACATAGATTGTTTATATAATTTGTTTAAATAATGTGTTTTTATCAGATTTTATTTTAACTATAATTCTCTATTACAGCAACTTTGCGCACTTTGATTCGTAGGGCCTGACTGTGTAAACATGCATAAAAAATATGCGCTGCCATCATATGTTTGACCCATCCGCCTTCCTATTTTCAAAAAATTTTTACATTATTTTCTATTCTGATTTTGTTTTTATGCTACTTGCTTTTTCATAATTTGTCAACATAATTGTTTGAATTGTGTGGGGAGTTAGAAAAATTTTTAAAATTTTCTGTAAACTTATTTATTTTTGGAATAAAACTGCCGATATAGTTACTAAAACGATGCTTTTTATACTACACAAGAAGATGACAATATCTGTTATTGAAACTAAAAGCATGGTAAACTAGGAACGTTTTCCTATTCACGATTCAATTTTTATATAAGCTTTAAAGGGGGATTAAAATATGGTAATACAGCATAATATGTCTGCACTCAACGCGAACAGACAATATAAAATTTCATCAGGTGAACTGGCGTCCAGCACAGAAAAACTGTCTTCTGGATACAAAATTAACCGCAGTGCCGATGACGCGGCCGGATTATCCATATCTGAGAAAATGCGCAAGCAGATACGTGGTCTTGACAGGGGAGCTATAAATATTGAAGATGGTATCAGCTACGCGCAGGTTGCGGATGGCGCGCTCAATGAAGTGCATGATATGCTGCAAAGAATCAATGAGCTGGCTGTACAGTCTGCAAATGGTACAAACTCCGCCTCGGACCGGGCAAATATCAATGATGAAGTGCAGCTTTTAAAGGCGGAAATGGAGCGTGTCTTTACCACAACAACATTCAATGAGCGTCAAATTTGGAAGGGAGACAATCCACTCGATCAAAAAGAAATCATTGGCGTCAAAAATGTACAGTCCGCCACAATCAATCAGACTTCCTACATCAATATAGATGTCAACAACGAAAACTATGAATACCTTCCAAACGATCTCTATAAAATCTGTGCAACGGAAGATGACGGTGTATCTGTTCAGTGGAGAGCATATAATGGTATTACCTATACTACCAAAAGCATTGACTGGGATACCTTCCGCGAGAATAATTATACAATTACGGCTAAGGATTTATTGGAAGAAGTCACATATACCGATCCTGCTGACGGCAGTGTAAAAACAGAAAAACTCTATGACAGCGCAGGAAAACCAATGTTTGAATTCCAGGTAAAATGCGCTGCACAGCCCACTGCAACCACTGCGCAGCTTGCTACGGCATTGAATAATGTTCCAATCTACCGTTCGCCAGACGCGTATTGGAAAGGCGAAAGCAGCTATCTTGCATCCAAAGGAATTACAATTTCGTCAAACATGAGTTTCAGTGCTGCCGTTTACGACAGAATTGAAGCACAAAAGAATGGCAAGGAAGGATATGATTTTATGCAGGAGTCCACTACAGATGTTGAGCCTGACTTATTAAATGGAATAAGTAACTTCCAAAATAATAATGGCCTTTATGAATTTCATTTTAATATGGAGGGACTTGGACCCGTAACTGCAAAATTTAACTATGCAAGTATCAGTTGTCCCAGTGATATCAGCAACCTGCTTAGTCCTTACAGAGAGTACGGAGGTTATACAAATACGCTACCACCTACAACCGGTGGGTCAAAAGTTGCTGAATACTATAATGAATGGTGGTCTTATTCCACCTATAATCCACCCTACCATGCCTCAGACGGAAATACCTATAAATATTATCTGAACACTCATGGAGATACAAAATACGCTAATGATCATAATAATAATACCGAAGATGCTGTCAGCGCAATTCTTACAGATGCCGATACCGGTCTTTTGGCGCAGGGTAATGGAGGAAACTCCTTGTCAGGCGGTACTATGACATTCCAATTTAATGTAACTTCTGACCAAAAATTCAATCATTATCCCGGAACAGATACAAATCCTACCTCTGTTAATGTAGGTACTATTTACTTTAATATCTCCGTGGATAAAACCGATACTGAAGCAAGTGTTCTTGCAAAATTACAGGATGCATTTAACACTCAACATACAGTACTAGATATGACCACCCGAAACCATAAACCTGGTTATGATTACCATGCTGGAACGCAAAATAATTCCCCTACCCAGGTATATGACTATGCTGTTACCAGCTACTATGATGATATCGATCTCAATATCCACAGTGGTTCTGAAACCACTGACAAAATAAATATGGATTATGAATGCTTACGTCTTTCAAGTCTTGGTATGTTTGGAACTAATGTACTGACCCAGGAAGATGCACTTGCTGCCATTGATGAAGTCAGCAAAGCGCTTGAAGTTGTTAGTTCACAGCGTTCCCTGTTTGGTTCCTACCAAAACCGTATGGAGCACGCCTACAATATTGACCAAAACTCTTCTGAGAACTCACAATATGCAGAATCGCAGATTCGCGATACTGATATGGCAAAAGAAATGGTAAATTATTCCAACCTAAATATTTTAGGACAGGCAGGGCAATCGATGCTTGCACAATCAAATCAGAAAAATCAAGGAATACTAAACCTGATTGGATAAAAAAATTGAGCGCCTGCGCGCTCAATTTTTTTTACTCTATAATTTACTTTAAAAGCTCTGAAGTAACCGGCACAGTCTGATTTGCCTGTGTGAGAACTGCATCACTTGCCTGATCCAAAATACGGCGATTTGATTCACGAATCATTTCTTCTGCTTTGGAAATATCAGTGATTGTACTTGCTGCCGAATTGAAATTCTCAAGTGCAAACTCTGATGCATCTGTTGCTTTTGATGACAGGCTAAGTGCAACTGCATCATCCTTTTCCTCTTCTGCCAACTTCTGGCCAATTGTAAGCTTTTCTTCTTTTTCATTTGCTTTTAATTTTGTTGCAAACAATTCATTTGCTGTCTTTGCGCCAACTGCGATGTTGTTCTTAATTTCCATACTTTACCTCCTTGTTGAATACAATCAATCCTTTATATATAAATTATTACCCTTTTGAGCCATCCACAATCATCTTGTGTTGTCTCTTAACAATTATATAATATCAAAGTTGTCAGAATATGTCAACCATTTATTTTAAATTTATTATGTTTTTTGTGCAATTTATAATATTGTCCTGTTAATACACAATATTATCGCTCTATTATACTATAATTTCAATATATTGCCGCAATCACATATACAAAACACCCTACTATTGTTACAATTCACACCCAATTCCGCAAAGCAAGTATTTCGGTGCTGTTCCTCTGCCTAAACTGCGCACAAACAAAAACAGATGCAAAAGCATCCGTTTTTGTTTCATACAATAATTAAGTAAACTTAAGCAATCAGTGAAAGCACTCCTTGGTTGCTTTGATTTGTCTGTGCAAGCATTGACTGACCTGCCTGCTGCAAAATACTTACATTTGAATAAGCTACCATTTCTTTTGCCATATCGGTATCACGGATCTGGCTCTCTGATGCAGTTGTATTTTCTACTACATTGTCCAGATTTTTGATTGTATGCTCTAAGCGATTCTGATATGCACCAAGCTCTGAACGCTGTGATGACACCTGCGCAATAGCAAGCGATACGCGCTCTATTGAGATAGTTGCCAGATCTTCTGTACGAACATCAACTTTTGAAACACCAAGGCTCTCTGCATCCATAGCATCAATGTAAACAAGCAATTTATTTGTCATATCTGCATCAGAACCGATATGCAATGCTGTACCAAAACCTGTTGCACGCTTATTTGCTGCGATCTTATGACCAATATTCCAAGGCTTTGTTCCGCCTACAACCGTCATGCTTCCTGGTTTCCCTGCATTTGTTGCAGAACCACCTGAAAACACATCATACTCTGCTGGATATTTATTTGCAACAGTATCTTTTGTTGTATTAAGCTGAAATAATGAAACATTTGGCTTTGCAGTATTTGGAAGAATATCATCATTCTTTACAAGATTTCCTACCACGCCGCCAGTACCATTTCCTACAAGCTTTGTCAGACTTTTTACAAAATCAATTACTGCATTGTTCTGTGCAAAATCTGCTTCAAAATCAGCGATAGATGCCTTTCCTGTCAAACCATTTATAACATCCTGAAGACTTTTGCCGCCTCTGAGATCTGCAAGAATTGTTCCCAGACCGTTCTTGATTGCTCCTGCATTCAATTTGCTGCCGCCTGCAAGATATCCAAGATACATACTTGCAAGATATCCTGTACCATAATTTGCTCTGTCATCTGAATCGCCAATTGGAAAAGCTGTCAATTGATTTTTTATCTGTGCATCTGTAGCGTTTGTGTTGATTCCAAGTCCGCCATTTACCCAGTCATTTCCATCATAATATCCACCTGCTGCTGTCTGAGCCATACCTTCGATAAACCATTTCGGAAATCTATCATTCTCAAGAACTCCATTGACTGTTCCTGTCATACCGTTTGTAAGCGCTTCATCCATAAATCCATGCATCATTTCATGTACGATTGTTACTTCCAGCTCATTTCTGGATTTCTCTGTCAAAGAGCCATCAGCCTGAAACTGCAATGCGTCTACATTTACACCAAGCTGGTATGTCAACATGTTAGGAACGACCTCATTATTTCCAGGATTATAAGAATAGCCAATCCCTACATATGCAAGTGTTCCTGGTGCAATTGCGCCATTTTCTCCAATCATCAAGCCCATTCCAATACTAGAATCCTTCAAGAAGTCATATGCTGGAGCATATGCATCTATAATAGAAAGTACTGCGTTTGGTACGATCTCATTTTTGAGAATCTGCTTTAACTGATCATACTTTGCATTTGTATTTGTTGGATTTCCTGTTGCTGTCTGCTGTGTAACAACTTCATCTTTGATATAGACAATTTTCATGCCTTCTGTATCTGCGATTTCGTCTGCTGTTACTTCTTTTCCAGCATTTGCACCGTTTAATGCGGTCAATTTCATGTTTTTCTTGTCTGCTTCAAGTTTTTCCTTTACTGCCTCTATCTTTTTATTGTTCAAAGCAGTCGTAAAAGCATTTCTGCCCGGCTTTGCAATACTGCCATCAAGCAGGTTTATTTCATTGAACTTGGTAGTCTCTGATACTCTATCTATTTCAGTAATCAATTGTGAAATTTCATCTTGGATATTCTGTCTGTCAGAAGCAGAATTTGTGCCGTTTGCTGCCTGTACACACAGTTCGTTCATGCGCTGAAGCATATCATGTACTTCTTCAAGTGCTCCGTCTGCGATCTGAACCATAGAGATTCCATCCTCAGCATTTTCTGTTGCCTGGCCAAGACCTCTAATCTGCTTTCTCATCTTTTCAGAGATTGACAAACCTGCTGCATCATCTGCCGCCTTATTAATCTTATATCCACTTGATAAATTTTGTGCTTTCTTTGATACGGTATTGTTTACTATAGATAATTGTCTCTGGCTGTTCATAGCCATAAGGTTGTGTGCTACTACCATAAATATTTCCCCCTGATTTCCTTATCATGTGGTGTCGTTAACAATAATCCTCCTTGATACGACGTATCATTTCTCTGCCGGGCCTCACCTCCTTTAATGCTTCGCAAGCTTCCACGCCATACAATGCCATCAGAAAAAGCCTTATCCTTTTATGACTTTCTCCTTTTCCGCATTGCTGGCTAAAAATCTTTGATGAAAATTTTCTGCCATTTCCTTCTCCCCAAATGCTTCATAAATCTGGATAATACGCCCATAACAAACCGTTAATTCTCCCCCAAGATCTTTCGCGTCTGGCATCGCTGTCGCTTTGATATAATTTCCCAATGCCTGCAGGATCTGATCTGCTTCCCACAATACATTGGCATGTGTAAATACATATTTTGCAGTTTGAATCTGAGGCGCATACCGATCCATCAATGCCATTGCTTCCTGTACTCTATCTGCTGCCACATATGTTTTGGCAAGCGCCATAATCAGCTCCGGCACATAGTATTTCCCTGTATCTGTCACAAATTCAAGGCCCTTCTCATAAGCCTCAATTGCTTCATGCACACCCTCCAGCATAAACTGAGACTGTCCAATTTGAAAATATACATATCCCTTGTCAGGCGTGCTTTCAAGTTCCTGATACAACAATTCCAGATTCCGCAATTGCTTTTTTTTCATCGACTCATCATCAAGTGCATACCCATGATGCACTACATCCATTGGAAGCAAAAAGGCATCCATAGGCTCATTGCGCTTTGAAATATCTTTGGGGCATATCTGTTCATGTATCGCATAGTCAAAGGTATAAAAATTCTTATTGTACAATCTGGTAATATCATCGTTTCGATATCCCATTTCACCATTTTCACCGCGCGTAAGATTTTTCAGCCTAAGAACTCCTGTTCTCTTCGGATATTTCTGCATCAGCATCCGAAGGATTCTGATATCGATTGAATTGACAAATTCATCACAATCAAGCGCAAGAATCCAATTATTTTTCGCAAAAGAAGCACAATAATTTCTGGCGGCACTGAAATCTTTTATCCATTCAAAATCTACCACTTTATCCGCATACTTTTGTGCAATTTCCTTTGTGCGATCCGTAGAGCCGGTATCTGTTACAATAATCTCCATACCAAATGGCTTCAGACGCTTCAGACAATCTTCTATAAATCTCTCTTCATTTTTGGCTATGATGCATACCGATATAGGTACCTTTGACATATCTTCTCCTTCTCAATCCTCTGCATAAGGCTGCATAGTTCCTCTTCGCGTCCGTGTGCAATCGAGTAGGGAAGTTATTCCCTGCTCGCTGCGCATAAAAACGCGCAGGCTAATTATTACGATAGCCTGCGCGCCTTCCATGACACGTACTATTTTATATACTCACTTTTTCTTATCCATCAACTGCGGATCAATATTATTAATTCTACTGGTAATTTTGTAATAACGGCTCGCAGCACTCGCAGTTACCTTCTTCTCATTTATCTCCCTGCGTTTCATTCCAATTGCCGCTTCCATCGCTGCTTTGTTCCGTTTTTCTTGAGCCTCTATAGATACTCCCTTATCTACAGCTTCTCTTACCAAATCCTGCAATCTTTTCACTACATCCCGGTATTTCTCAGGTTCTGCCTGAACTTCATCACGTACCCGCTCATAAGTCTCGGAAAAACCTTCATCCAGTTTGTTAAGTTCTTCAATCAGTTCTCCTTTTTCGTCCATGGTCTGGTCAAACGCTTCCAAATCCATCGGCTGAGCAAGAGCAATTTTGAGCTGTTTCTTATCAAGTTCGGATACCTTGTCAAGAACTTCTAGTTTCTTTTCAAGGCACTCAATCATAATCTGTAAATAACTTTGAGTCATTCCCGCTTTTCCCCCTTATGCTGCTGCGTGATCTGATTCAGAAAAGCGGCAGCGCAATGATGTTAACTCTGGTACAAAGAAGCTTAAGCTTATTGTACCAGATACAAATTCATTTTATGCGCGTTTCATAGCTCCCATTGTAGGCTTATATCCAACAGAATTTCTCTGTCCGCCTGCTACTCTTGCCTGCGCTGCGGCATTGGAACTGTCTGTTCCTGCTTTCTTCATAACTTCTTTCCAGTTATCTCTCATCGAACGCAGATGTGTTAAAATCTCTTCCATGATTGCCGCGTCTTTTGAAACATTTGCCTCATGACAGCGCCTCAGCAGATATACATATACATTATCAAAATCCTGCCATACAGGATATTTTTTGTCAAGTGTATCCCTGAAATTCTGCACAATCTTCTCTACCTTCACGATATTTTCATGTGCCTTTGCAGGATCATTGTTTTCTATCGCTATTATGGCAATATTTCCGAACTTTATTGCTCCATCATACAGCATTAGCGTCAACTCTGCAGGCGAAGCCGTCAATATCTTACTATTCTGATACTGTGCATATCCATTCTGTTTCAGCATGCAATTCCCTCTTTCTAAAATACCACAGGTCCTATAATCATTTTACAGTTCCTTACAACCTGAATGTTCTACGTATTACATACCCAGCATACTACTAATTGTACTTTGATTGCTCTGAAGCTTTGATAGTGCAACTTCCATTGCTGAGAACTTCTTGTACCATTTGTCCTCGTAATCACTCAATTCTTTCTCTGCATCTTTAATTTTCTGCGTATAAGAATCATAATCTATCTTCATACGCTTATCTTCATATACCTTGTAGATGCTGCTGTACTCTGTCGATCCCATTGACTCATGCAGTGAATCATACATCTTCTTTGCCATCTGTGTGAATAGTCCAATGACCTGTTCGGGATCTGCTGCAAGTGCTTCTTTCAGACGATCTTTTTCGGTTGCTGTCGCTTCATCATCTGGATCGCCATCAATATGAAGCGAATATCTATTCTCCTTTGTAGACTGGAAATAGCTGAGTGTACCAATACCCAAATCCTTCAGGTACATCTCCTTTCCATTGACTGTATACTTTCCATTGACAGCCTCCTTCATACTATTCATAATAGAATAAAGTGTACTGTCACGTCTTAACAAGGAACCTTTAATCGTATCTTCCCATTTCTCTACTTCTTCCTCAGACATACTTTCTTTCTGCTCATCTGAAAGCATATCATATTTACGTGCGGAATCTGCGCCATAAAGCTTGTTCATCTCATTCATGATTTCATTATACTCTGTGATAAAATCTTTCATCATTTCGTATATTCCATCATAGTCTGTCTCTGTTGTGATCGTAACAGGTTCGTCGGCATTTGTCTTTGCATTTGCTGTGATAGCAAGACCATTTACATTAAATGTATTGGAACTAGAAGTAAATTTTGCACCATTTAATTCTATTTCTGCATCTTGTGCAACAATCATCGTTGTCTGTGAACCATGATAATCTGTAGAAATGATACCGTCTTCATTTGGCTTTGCACTAGGATCTACATAAATTCCCAATGATTTTAATGCTTCATCATTTCCGGTAATACTAAATCCCTTCTCTGTACCAGTTCCTGTAGAACTGATGAAAAGTCTCTGGTTTGTCTCGTCAAAAGAAGCATTGACACCGCCTTCTCTTAACTGTTTCGTCAAATCAGAAATTTTCATATCACCAGTAATCTCAATTTGGGTAGTCTTTGCATTTAGTCCCTTACCTACTGTCAATGTGATTTTCTTGCCTATCAGATCATTGTCAATATCCTTGACATAAGAATCATTTTCGAACCCATCTGCATTTTTATCCGGGTTCTCAAGCTTTATCACATTTCCGACTACTTCGCCTTTTTGCGCGCCGTCAGAATATTTATCCAATCCAAGCGCCTGCAGGATACTTGTAGAACCGCCTTTTGTAGAAAGCTCAAGAGACGCGCTTCCTGAATTGACTGTAAGCTGCTGTGAATTTGCGTCAAATTCCATATCGACGCCTATTTTCTTCGCCTCTTTTATAATATCACTTAACGTGGTTGTTTTTGTAATTGCTATGTCTGCTGTTTTTCCGTTGCTAAGCTTAAAGGAAAGTGTCTCGCCTACAAGTTCTTTATTAATATCAGATAATCTGGTCTGGGTTCCGTTCCAGTTATTGGCTGCACCATAGATTTTCCCAGTTGTCTTCATCTCTTCACCAGTTACCGTAGTGGTTATTGGCTCACGTGAGTAATCAGCCAATCCAAACGATTGAAGAATACTGGCTTTACTGTCGCTGGTACCTGCAAGTTCTACCGATGTATTGCCACTCCCTGGAGCAACTGTCATCTTCTGCGCATCCTTATCAAACGTCATCTCAACGCCAGTCTGAGTTTTTACTGCGTCCATAAAATTTTGGATGGTCATATTTGCAGTGACCTGAATCTGAGTTGTAGCTGATGTTCCGTCTGCCTTTTCTGTTTTTATCTCAAGCTTGCTGCCTACCAGGTCAGCATTCATATCGGAAAGTTTTGTGTTTTCATCCCAATTACTCTTTACCGGGCCTGTGGTCACCTTGGAAATCGCCGCGCCGGTCAGATATCCAGACTTTGCAAGCTGATTCACTTTCAGGGTTTGTGATCCGTTTACCGCGCCATCGCTTGCTATAATCGTAGCTTTGGTCGGATCAGACACCTTTGTTTTCTTTTTTGCAAAGGCACTCGAAAAACGCAGATTTGACAGTGTTTTGCTGTACAATCCGTACAATTTTGAGTTCAAATCCTGCCATATATTCTGTTTCCACTCCAGCTTTTTCTGATCATTCTTTAAGGTTGTCACTTTTTGTCTTTTGGTACTTACCAATGACTGGATTATAGCTTCTGTATCCATACCAGAATACATTCCTGTCATTCTCAATAAATCTGACATATTTCATCCCTCCATATATAATACATCGCAACATCACTTTTACAGCTTCTCGTCTACCATAACTCCTGCAAGTTCCATTCGTTTTGCTAACAAATCCAAGCTTTTCTCTGGCGGAATTTCTTTGATGACTTCATGGGTATCCCTGTCTACTAGCTTAATGGTGATACGGTTCGTCTTTTCATGAATGCCAAACTTTGCTTCTGAATGGGGCAATGCTGCTGTCACCTGCTCCATAATCTTTTTCAGTCTGTCCAAATTGACATTTTTCTGATCATCAACTAACTGTTCATCAGCCATAATCGACAGCGTTACCGCTTCGTCTGCTTCTGCTATCTGTACTTGTTTCCCTAGCTCATCTATGGATTCCGTTTTTTTGGATTCTGTTTTTGCAGACTCTGCCTTTTTGCTTTTTTCTGTGGACTTTGGTACTGCTGTCTTAGTTGTTGTCTGAGTATTGATACCTTTCAAAGATTCTACATACATGCATATCACCTCCATGTCGCGCATGTGCTGTTTTTGTATGTTATTTACTATGCGAAATCCACTTTCCGCATAGATGTTCAGTTCATCTATTATATCGTCATACAGCGCCAAAAAATTAATACCCTCGCTCATTATTTTGAATATTTTCGGCTGCCGGCAAATTCTGTTTTGCATCCTAAAAAATACTTTATACGCAAAAACGGACTGCTGTTTTTTCAGCAGTCCGTTTTTCATGGTAGATATGAATGAAATCACTCTACAGCAGCTTTTTAATTTAGCCAAGTAATGACAATACGCCCTGGTTAGCTTGATTAGCCTGTGCAAGCATAGACTGACCTGCCTGTGCAAGAATATTGTTATTTGAGTACTTAACCATCTCTGTTGCCATATCCGTATCACGAATCTGGCTTTCAGCCGCTGTAGTATTCTCAACAATGTTATCAAGGTTTTTAATGGTATGCTCTAATCTGTTCTGGATTGCTCCAAGTGACGATCTCTGTGCAGAAACGTGCGAAATAGCTTCTGCGATTGCGTCAATCGCATATGTAGCAGCCGCACCTGAGTCATCCTTTACATTTAGACCACGGATGCCTAATCCCCTGGTATCCAATGCGTCGAGCGAAACGATAATCTTATTATTCATATCAGCGTCAGCGCCTACATGTAAACTGAAGTGAAGTGTCTCTTGCTGTTCTCTCTGTCCTTTTCCAATGCTATAGGACATAACGCCATTCTTTATTGTATTCGAATATGTCACAGTTGCCTGTGTATCCGAATCCACTCCAATATTGTTTGCAAGCCTTAATTCCTGCGCTACTTTTTTGTATGCAACAGTTGTAGTAATAACGGATGCATCCGCATCATCTACTCCTACGATATCATCATTATCTGTCATAACATGATAGGTATTGCCATTGTAAAGCGCACTACTTCCCTGGGAAATTCTGGCTGTGATGGATTCAATCGAAAGAACATTCTTATCGACATTCACATCACTTCCATCTTTGTTTGCAACTGTATACTGTATACCATCTATCGTAACCAGTTCACCTGCTTGCGCACTTGCAATAGATGCCTGCACTTGTGCAGCATCTGTTGTACCAATTGTGTACTGTTTGCCTCCGATTGTGATGGTATCGCCAATTTTAAGTTCTGCTAAATTAAATGTAGCTGTTGTTGCACCTTCAAGAAGCGCTCCCTCAATTCCGGCATCTTTCGCATTCAAATACTTCTTTACTCTGTCTGCGTCACCTTTTAACAGATAAATTTCGTTGAATTTTGTAGTTTCTGCTACACGGTCAACTTCTGTGAGAAGCTGTGTCACTTCATCTTGTATTGTCTGTCTGTCAGAAAGAGACATTGTACCGTTTGCAGCTTTTACTGCCAACTCATTCATACGTTGTAACATATCATGAACTTCAGTCAATGCACCCTCAGCCGTCTGTACTGCGCTAATACCATCTTCTGCGTTGGTTGAAGCCTGTGTAAGACCTCTAATCTGCTTTCTCATCTTTTCTGAAATTGCAAGTCCTGCTGCATCATCTGCTGCGCGGTTTACCTTATATCCTGAAGACAGTTTTTCTGCTGATTTTGCTAAACTTCCTGTTGTGATTCCTAACATTCTGTTTGAGTTCATTGCTGTAAGATTGTGCTGTACTACCATAAAATTACCTCCTTGTGTTGGCTGACTATGACAGTGTCATAGTTCTCGACGAATCCTTTCGTCACCCTTAACATCTTCTATTTCTATATTCAATTTTTTTCATCTATGACCGGAAATTAAAGATTCCATTTTTCGGCATCCACTCTTATATCTCCCCGGTTTAATAATCCGCAGCCCACATGATACTCATGTCTGCATACAGAGTTATTAACAAATGTTATTTAACCAGACACAAGTAAGTAATCATCACTCCTTATTTTATTATCTATAATTATATGCAACCTTTTACATCAACTTTTTATCTTTGATGTTTATGTAACTTTTGTTTTACATAGTATATATCGGTTAAATTTTCATACACTTTAGTCTTTTATCAGAAAATTTATGAAAAATGAGTGGAAAGTTTTTCTTTTTCATAAAACTTTCCACTCATTTTCCACGAAACATCATTTATTCCTGTTCCTGGCTGTCCAAAATTCTTTTTCTCTCAGATGCACATTCTTCAAATTTTTCTCTGAATGCCCATGCCATATCTCCATTTCCCATTTCCATATAGATATTAATAATATACTTATAGCATTCCAGCAAATCATCCCCCAATGTATCTGCATCAGGAAGAATTGAGGTCTTGATAAACAGCACCAGCGCTTTCAATGTATTCCCACTCTCACGCAGTACTACCGCATGTGTATAGTTAAACTTCGCGGAGCTGCACACTGGCGCATACTGTTCCATCAGTTTCAGCGCATCTTCCTTGCGCCCCGTCTGCAAGTAAAGAGCAGCCAGCATTCTGATTCCAATTTCGACATAAGCGTATTCAACATTATGATTCAGTTCCAGCATTTTCTCATACATCGCAATTGCTTTGTCATTGTTTCGAAGAACCCTCTCTGATTGTGCAGTCTGAAAATACATATAGGGGTTATCGGGTTCGCTTTCAATCGCATGATACAAAAGCGCTAAATTTCGTTCATTTTTCTTTACCATTTCCTCTCTTGACAATGCGTAGCCATGATGAACCACCTCCATTGGAAGCAGAAAATCAATCATCTCATCACCTTTTTTTTCTTCCTCCATATAGGTTATCTGCTCATGGACAGGCTGCACAAACCGATAATATCGTCTGTCATAAAATCGAACAACATCATCTGATGCGATTACTTTTCTATCGTTGACGATTGTCAAGTTTTTCAGGCGAATGGTACCAACATATCGCGGATATTTCCGCATCAATCCTTGTAGTTCTTTGACATTGATACTGTTCACATATTCATCACAATCCAGTATTAGAATCCAGGTGTATGTGGCATTCGCCACACAGAAATTCCTTGCTGCACTAAAGTCATTGACCCATGCAAAATCCAATACCTTATCTGCATATTGCGCGGCAATTTCTTTGGTTCGGTCTGTTGATCCTGTATCTGTCACTACAATTTCAAAACCATACGGTTTGAGACGCTTGAGGCATTCCTCAATATGCTTTTCTTCATTTTTTGCAATAATACAGACGGAAATAGGTATTTTTGACATGTGAACCTCCTCTTTTTTGAACGTATTTGACAATACCAGAGGGGAAGCCTGAAAAACCAGCTTCCCCTCTGTATATATTATAAATGGATAGTACCAATAGTACCAAATTTAGTTATCCACTTCCTACATCAGGCGATTAGCCTAACAGTGACAGTACGCCCTGGTTTGCCTGGTTAGACTGTGTAAGCATTGACTGACCTGCCTGTGCAAGGATATTGTTATTTGAATACTTCACCATTTCAGTTGCCATATCGGTATCACGAATCTGGCTCTCTGCTGCTGTTGTATTCTCTACTACGTTATCCAAGTTGTTGATTGTATGCTCTAATCTGTTCTGAACAGCACCGAGTAATGAACGCTGTGCGGATACCTTAGAAACTGCCTCTGCAATTGCATCAATTGCATACGTAGCAGATGCTCCTGTATTATCCTTTACATTCAGGCCTCTGATACCAAGTCCAGATGTGCTCATTGTATCAATCTTTACAGAGATCTTATTGGTCATATCAGCGTCTGCACCTACATGGAGGCTGAAGTTCAATGATTCTTTCTGCTGATAGGTTCCCTTTCTGATTGAGAAGCTTACGGTTGATAATGTTTTAACATCAGCGCCTGCAACAGCTCCAACAAATGTTGTTTGCTTAGAAAGATAGCTTGTTGTGGTATCGGTTCCAATAGCGTTCGCACTTGTCAATGCCTGCTGAATCTTCTTGTAAGCTGCTGTTGTTGTGATAATTGTAGCATCTGCATCATCAACGCCATCTTGACCTGGTTTCTTTCTGGCATCAACAGTATCCTTCATAACTCTGTATGTCTTGCCATTGTAGATAGCAGTGCTTCCCTGTGTAATCTTAGCTGTGATTGACTCAATCTTAAGGACATTCTTATCTACATTCACTTCTTTGTCATCTGCTGCTACAGTATACTGTATGCCATTTACTGTTACCAGCTCGCCTGCCTGTGCAACACTGACAGAACCAATAACATTGCTTGCGTCTGTTGTACCAATGGTATACTCTGTGCCGCCGATTTTAATAGTATCGCCAAGTTTTAACTTGTTCATTACGAAAGTAGCGGATGTAGCGCCCTCTGTCATCTGGCCTTCAAGACCTGCGTCCTTTGCAGAAGCATATTTTGTCACATAGTCCTTGTCACCTTTGAGCAAATATGTCTCATTAAATTTTGTTGTCTCTGATACACGATCGATTTCTGTCAGGAGCTGGTCAACCTCATCCTGAACTGTCTGTCTGTCAGAAAGAGACATTGTGCCGTTTGCTGCCTT
>OFFL01000535.1_pt1 | contig 40265 bp, 32 predicted proteins | sample 1521391 | NCBI WGS metagenome assembly OFFL01 (sample SAMEA3504082, study PRJEB24116) | mouse gut metagenome | biome: mouse gut; feature: mouse-associated habitat; material: faeces | place: Denmark | collected 2011
ATATTCCTTGCCGGCGGCGGCGCTATGCTCCGCGGTCTTGACAAGCGTCTCACCGACAAGATTGGAATCCAATTCCACATTGCCGAGGATCCGCTCCTCGCAGTGGCCAAAGGTACGGGTGTTGCGCTTAAAAACATCGAGACTTTCTCATTCCTCATCCGATAAGAGGAATTTCACCAATATCACCGGCGGACAGTTGGACCATGAGTGTCCGATTGTCCGTCGGCAACTCTGAGACATTCCCCTTTTAACAGTCCATCGTCCATCGAAATCAGTAATCTGTGAGCGATTTATTAAAATTTCTTGTCAAATATAGCGCATGGTTCCTGTTTGCGTTTTATGTGGTGATCAGCTGCATCCTGCTCTTCTCCAATAATCCGTTCCAGCATCATGTCTATCTTTCGTCGGCAAATGTGGTGACATCAGGTGTATACCGCACCACCAACAGTGTCACGTCCTATTTTTCGCTCCGTGACATCAACGAGGACCTCCAGCGTCGTAATTCCGACCTTGAACTGGAGATCTACCGTCTGAAAAGCGTCATCCGTGACTATCAGCAGCAAATCTACGCCGACACTATGACTGTGGATTCAGCGCTCACACGTTACAACTTCCTTATCGCTCACGTAATCAATAACTCCATCAATCACTCCCATAACTATATCACAATTGAAAAGGGACGTCTCGACGGAGTGGAACCTGAAATGGGCGTGATGGACCAGAATGGCATCGTAGGCATTGTCAACGTTGTCGGCGACCACACCGCCAGGTTGATTTCGGTGCTGAACCCCTATCTCCGCCTTTCATGCAAGGTCAAAGGTGAAGATCAAGTGGGCTCTCTGGTATGGGACGGCCGTGATCCCGGTGAAGCCATCCTTGAAGAGCTCCCGAAGCATGCCAAATTCGTGAAAGGTGACACAATCGTGACCAGCGGTTATTCCTCGGTATTTCCCGAAGGCGTTCCGGTGGGCACCATCCTTTCAGGCACACGTGATCATGAGGATAATTTCTATACCTTGAGGGTGAAACTGTTCACCGACTTCTCCACCCTCTCCACAGTGCGCGTGATACGCGACAATATGAAAGAGGAACTGCGCACAGTGGAAAAGGAACTTGAAATAAAAAACATTGACTGACAATTAACACCGATGAGTAAGACATCACTCCAATTCATTCTATTGGGAATCATATTGGTCCTTGCGCAGGTGATTGTGTTTAACCACATCTGCCTCTTCAATGTCGCCGTGCCCATGGTGTTCATTTATCTGATCATACGCCTCCCGATCACCCTTTCGACCAACTGGCTGCTCACCATAGCCTTCCTGCTCGGTCTCATAGTCGATATATTCTCGGACACTTACGGCATGAATGCTCTGGCATGTACTGTAGAGGCAATGTTACGCAGGCCTATCCTACGTCTTTATGTGCCGCGCGAAGAGGATTTGACTCGCCCAGAGCCTTCAATGTATACACTCGGAACCGCTGCCTACCTGAAGTATCTTCTCACGATGACACTTCTCTACTGTGCGCTCATTTTCACTATTGAAGCGTTCACATTCTTCAACCCTATCCAACTTTTACTCAGAATCATTTTCAGCACCATCCTCTCCATGGCACTTATGGTGGGAATCGACAGCCTAATGACCCCAAGAAGTGAGAAAAGATTATAATCTCGAGAAACGACGCTATGTCATAGGCGGTTTTATCGTGATTATCGCCTTGATATATATTGTGCGCCTGTTCAATCTTCAGGTGCTCGACACTACGTACAAAAATTCAGCGGATTCAAACGCCTTCCTCCGTAAGGCTGTGTACCCTTCGCGTGGCATAATCTACGATCGCGACGGCAGACTGGTGGTGTACAACCAACCGGCCTACGACGTGATGATGATTCCACGCGACGTCAAGGATTTCGATACGCTTGATTTCTGTAGGGCCGTGAACATCGCGCCCGAGGACTTGCGTAAACGCATTGCCGACATGAAGGATAAGAGACGCAATCCGGGGTATTCAACCTATTCGCCACAACGACTCCTGACACACCTCACAGCCGAGGAATACGGACGCCTTCAGGAAAAGCTCTACCGCTTCCCTGGTTTTTATATCCAGAAGCGCATTCTGCGCGAGTATAATTACAGGGCGGCTGCAAATGTGCTCGGCAATGTCAGGGAGGTAGCGCAGAAAGATATAGACAAAGACCCATATTATATGGCCGGCGACTATATCGGAGATATCGGCATCGAGCACACTTACGAGGAATATCTCCGTGGCACTAAAGGAGCTGAAGTGTTGATGCGCGATGCTCTTGGTCGCATCCAGGGACGATATGAAGAGGGTGCTCTTGACCGCGACGCTGTGGCCGGACGCAACATAAAGTTGAGTCTTAACATTGAGTTGCAGCAGTATGCTGAATCGCTGATGGTCAACAAGAAAGGTGCGGTAGTGGCTATTGAGCCTTCTACCGGCGAAATACTTTGTCTCGTATCGGCTCCAACCTACGACCCTCGTCTGCTCGTGGGTCGTGAGCGTGGTGCCAACTACAACAAGATGATGAAGGATCTTGACAAGCCGCTCTTCAACCGCGCGATTCAGGCCACCTACCCTCCTGGGTCGACATTCAAACCCACTCAGGGCCTTATATTGCTTGAAGAGGGTATAATCAACACGGGTACAATGTTCCCATGTAGTCACGGATTCATCTCAGGAGGCCTGCGTGTTGGTTGCCACGGCCATGGCTCCCCACTGCCTCTCAAGCCTGCGCTCCAGACATCCTGCAACGCATATTTCTGCTGGGGTTTCAAGGCCATGATTGACAAGAAAAGCAAATATGGCACATCAGCCAAGGCATTTGATATCTGGAAGAAACACATGGTGTCGATGGGCTACGGTTACAAATTGGGCATAGACCTTCCCGGCGAATACCGCGGCTTTATTCCCAACGTGGACTTCTACAACAAATGGTATGGTGACGGTCACTGGAGTGCCAACACGATCATCTCAATAGCCATAGGGCAGGGTGAGATTCTGGCAACACCGCTTCAGATAGCCAATCTGTGTGCCACCATCGCCAACCGTGGCCACTACATCACGCCTCACGTAGTCAAAGAGATTCAGGATACCGTCATGCCGGCAGAGTATCTTGAGAAGCACACCCCAACCATCGCCTCTCACTGGTATAACGACATAGCAGAAGGCATGCGCATGGCTGTTACAGGCGGTACCTGCCGTCTGGCCAATCTCGCCGACATTGAGGTATGCGGAAAGACCGGTACAGCCCAGAACCCGCATGGCCGTGACCACTCGGCATTTATGGGCTTTGCTCCTTATCACGAACCCAAAATAGCAGTGGCGGTGTATGTGGAAAACGCAGGATTCGGTGCAACATTCGGTGTGCCAATCGGCTCACTTGTCATGGAAAAGTACCTCCGTGGTTATATACCGCCCGAGCGTAAGTATCTTGAGGAGAGGATGCTGCAATCCAACACCATACAATTTGCCGGGACTAAGAAACATTGATAACAAATATATCGAGACTCAAACGTGCAACAGGATACAAGCTCATCGGTTCTAAAATATGTCGACTGGTTCACAGTTGTCATTTACATTCTGCTCGTGATGGCAGGCATGGTAAGCATCTATGCAGCAAGCTATGATTTTGACCACGCCAACATGTTGAGCTTCACCGAGTTTTCAGGCAAGCAATTTCGCTGGATAGGCCTGTCACTCGGACTTGGGCTTGTGTTGCTCCTGATTGATGTGCGCGTCTACGAGAATTATGCCTACGTCATATATGGTGCTGTATTGCTTCTGCTGCTGATAACGATATTCATAGCCCCCGACATCAAGGGTTCGAGATCATGGCTTGTGCTCGGCCCTATGAGTCTTCAGCCGGCAGAATTCGGCAAATTCGCCACCGCTCTTTGCCTTGCCAAGCTATTTTCGAGCTATAATTTCGTACTGAATGCCTCACGCAAGAACTATGTCAAGGCTCTGCTTATCATCTTCCTGCCTGTCATACTGATTCTTGGACAGAAAGAAACCGGATCAGCGCTTGTATATCTGTCACTCTTCTTCGTGCTCTACCGCGAAGGCATGAGTGGACTTGTGCTACTCGCGGCCCTGTGTGCAGTGGTGTTTTTTGTTGTGGCTGTGAAGTTCACCGGGAGCATGATACTTGACATCCCTTCCGGGCAAGCCACGGTGTTCATGATGATAATGACACTGATTGTGGCAATGCTTGCCATCTACTGCAAGCAGATGACGGCTGCGCGTAATGTGGCCCTTTGGTTTATCGGGACAGGAATCATAGTGGCCATCCTCTCGGCTACCGGTATTGCAGTCCCCGGGACCATCTATTTTCTTGTTTCTATTTTTGCGGCATTGATTTATTGTGTGCTGCTGATGTTCAAGACCAAGGCACGCAATCTCATCATCACTGTCGGAGCCGCCATTGTCTCCATCATCTTCCTATTTTCCGTCAATTATGCCTTCACATCAATTCTCCAGCCACACCAGCAGATGCGTATAAAGGTGGCTCTCGGTATAGAAGAGGATCTGAGAGGAGCCGGATATAATGTCAACCAATCCAAAATAGCTATTGGGTCCGGTGGTGTATGGGGCAAAGGGTTTCTCAATGGCACCCAGACTAAATTGAAATATGTGCCGGAACAGCACACTGACTTCATCTACTGCACCATCGGAGAGGAAGAAGGTTTTATCGGCGCGGCAGGAGTACTCCTTCTCTTCCTCATATTGATACTGCGCATAATTTCACTTGCCGAACGTCAGCCTACTGTATTCGGCCGAGTATATGCCTATTGTGTGGCGAGTTACCTCATCTTCCATATAGCCATCAACATAGGCATGGTGATCGGATTGTGCCCTGTCATAGGCATTCCGTTGCCATTTTTCAGCTATGGCGGTTCCTCGCTCTGGGGTTTCACCTTCCTCCTGTTTATACTGCTTCGTATCGACGCGTCACGACGCGAACGCTCTTTCTGATAGCGTAGCCGGACACCCATCCGGCAGGACCGTATCAGCACGCAATCAGCCGGTAACTTATTGATCAGATTGATTCTTACATACTTCTTCCATAAATAAACCGATTAATTGTCAGATGGGACAGATAAAAAACATGCTTATTGAGGCAGAGGATAAGGAAAACTTATTGAGCACCTTGGACATGGCCTTGAAGAACAAGAAGTTTGAATATGTTGACACCTCGGAAGCTGTCGCCAATATCTTCTACTTAATTAATCAGCTCGAGAAGATGGAGCACAACTCATTTGAGTATATCAATTTCCTATCCGATATTCTCCCTGATGAAATCCAAGATATAGCTCGTCAGATATGCGAGATAGCATTTCGAGATAATAAACCGGAAGCTGACGAAGCGAAAAAGCAAGCGCTCGTTTCGGAACTTACAAAACACCTCAAACGAACCGGCTACAAAACAGACCTCATTTTACATTTAGTACGCTAATTTTTAATACTATAAAGAGTTTAGGTAATACTAATGTAGTACTATCTGATCAACTATTAGAAACTGAATAGAAACAACTTTGAAAGATTTAAGATTCATTTGTTATTTTTAATTTGATTGATTTTCTTCTTTTGATTTTTTCTCTGTGGCAAGACGAAAGTACACGAGGGAAAAAATGAACGTCAGTATCATGCGGAATAGGTTTTCTTTTTTGCCAAGCCAAATCTCATCTGATTATGGTTTGGATTGGTTCACGGAGATATAACCGTGAACCAATCCAAACCACCGATTTTCCAGACTTTTGCAACGTTTCGTACATGGTACATTCAATAAAATTTACTAATTTTGCTTTTGGAGAGACACCACTCTTTCCAAAACATAGAAATAAAAAAAGAAGCGTTTTGTTTATCTTGCGAAAGAAAACCTGGAAATTTTCAACGAATGCAATAGATAATAAGTCGGTTCTTACGCTATAGCGTGGGCTGCTGTTTCATATGTCGCATTCAAGGTTTTCTCAGTACCGTATTTCGGAGATGTGACGAAGTTGGCTCTCGCTTCTTTTAACCATCAAATCCATAGAGCCAATGGATGTTTTATAAAAATGACATTTAAGGTTTTTAAGAAATTGTATTACTTAATTGTTTTTTTGACGATTTGCTCCTGTAACAATCAGCCAACCAATACTGATAATGGTAAAGGACAAGCTATTGACACCATCGTTCCAGAGGAGAAGCCAATCTCGGAGATGACAATGGAGGAGATTGAACAAACTCCTCGTTTTAAGGCAAAAATGAGAGAACTTGCACCTGTATATGCAAAATATAAGGTCGAATTTAAGATGTTATGTGGCAAATGGCGTCGTTGTTCAACTAATAGAGAAAAAATACAGTTCATACATGAAAATGAATATTACGTTGGAGAATTATTCGACGTAGATATAAGCACAGTTTCTAAAGCTGAAAATCTCTTTGTAACTCACCCTAACGAGTTTCTATATGCTATGGAGTTGAAACTAAAAGCCAGGGCCTGTAGAGAATTAGCTGAAGAAAATTATTCAAAAGCGATGGAATTAAGATATTCAGAATGAAGTATTATCCCGACATTTATGTCATAGACAGTTAATAATATGTCAAAATCCGCATCATCATTGACTTTTACTCAGATATCAAGTTTTCTTGAATTTGATTTGCGAATGATAAGCCAAATCGGTAGACGTAAAATATTTAGTACGCCTATTGGTAAAATATATTATAGGGGTTCTAAGGACTATGGTTATTCCAATAAAAATTGGTGGTACAGCATTGATCCTGACATTATAATTAAGGAAAACGTAGATTATCTATGTCTTGCCGCTGATTACATTGGATTCTTTCTGATACCATCAGAACTCTTCAATGAATATCGAACTCACAACATAGTAGGAGGAGTAAAGGGAGGACGTGAAAATTTTACAATAATCAAGGATGGTACAAGATTAATTAGGCGTGAATCCAAATGCCACGACTGGGATATTTCACAGTACTTTATCCCATATAAACATTGAAATTAACATTCGCAATAACATATCATTTCACAAAATGAAACAAATTAAATTCATCTTGATTTTGCTAGCTTTTCTATTTGTGGTGTCACCAGCAGAAGCACAGCTCAAGAAATCAGCATCAGTAGAGAAAGTAAAGTCTTTCACCACTGGATCGGTGCCACTATATAAATCTGCATTAGACGATGTAGATGTCTATTCAGTAACTCTCAAAAATAACTCTCGATACTTTGAGCCGATTATTCTTTTCTTGGGGACAAAAGAGGAAATTATTTCCAACCTTAAAGATTTATCCGCCGCTCTAAATGATGGAAAGAAAGGTGACATTTTTGAATTTGAGAGTTGCGGAAGAAAGTATCAGATGTCTTTCCACAAGGTGATTGGCCAGAAGTGCTTTAAGGTCTGGGAGGAGAATAATATTCAGTCTGACTATGGTACTTTTTTCAAAAGTACGATTGATGATATATTGAAATATTTTGAAAAGGAAGATACCCGCAATTGATATACTGATATCCCAAAGGTTGACCTTTGGCTAATTCGGGATATTTTCAGTGTTGACTTGTCAATGCGGCTAGGAAAATTCCCTAATGTGCTAAGGAACTTCCGACTGTCGTAATTTCCGTGCTGCCACTGGACGGATGGAACTGCACTCATTATCGACAGAAAACTACATATATGGCTATGGTGATTACTGTCATCGTAGCCATTTTTCTTCGTCATCGACTAACACTATTCCCATCGGGTGAAACAAAGAGCGACTTCGATAGAAGTTGCGGAGTTATGTTGGTCGCTTTGAAAAAGAAATCCCATAACATATCCTTGCCACTCCGAATCTTCTCCGTCTTTCAGTCATCGCTTTTTTCCCTTTTTCCAGCCATATTTATTCTGGGTGAAATCTTATCAATAAATCAAACCATCGGACAGGATTCAGCCCTTTAGAGTTCCTCTAAAGGTATCTTGCCATTACTACTGATGCCTATTCTTTTTTCATTGCCATACTTGTTACTCTCAGAATAGAGCCAATTATAGGAAGAGTTTTATCTCTCAATTCACAATCTACCCCTTGACAGTATTGACACTTTGGCATTTACTTTTCATCGGTCCACTTATCTATACCCCATTGAGGATTGTGTTGGTATAGGTAATTGAAATAACTATATTGGTGAAATTGGTGTACCGGTGTACCAAGTACACCATTGTAAAGCGAGGCTGAGCAAGAGCGTGATGAACTTCAAAAACGACTGGTTGAGCTTCAAAAGGAAACGGAACGGAATAACCAGTCTTCGGAAAGAGAGCGTGAAGCACAGGCCCTGCGCATTAAGTCGATTGAGCAATCCCTTGGAAAAGCAAACCAGCAAATCAGCCTGTATCAATCAGAACTCGAAAAGAAAAAGAAACAGGAAAATGCCGTAGCGGAGTGGAACAGTAAGATAAAGAGTGTATTCACCGAGATGAAGTCCTACCTCGCACCGATCAAGGAGGAACATAACCGTCTGAAGTGCTTGTTTTACCTTTATCTTGCTCTCACTATCATAGTTATAGCCATCATAGTGATGTTAGAGATTGTGATATGCTATAAATTCAGAGACGCTCAGGATTTTCCGTCATGGCGCGACTACATCTTCATCATGCTCCCGATACCTGTGGGAGGTGCGTTGCTATGGGCATTCATTTCACAACTCAACCGAGCCCAACGTCAGCTTGTAATCCTGGCTAAACATATCCATGAGATTGAATACGTGGAAGGACTGTTGACTTCGCTCAATTCCCTGTCGACAGATATAAATGACTCTATGAAACGCATCAACGCTGCGATTGACCGTCTGCTCGACAACCATCTGTCCTCTCAGGAAAACAGTTGTCACTATGACGAGGCCGCTATCATAAAAGAGGAGAAGAAAGACATGATTCCCTATGATCTGGTCTTGAAACTAATATCAGAAATCAAAGGCTTGACAAAGTGAACACAATCGGGTGATTAAGGATATCCGACACCACCCCAGCCTCTGCACAATTACAAAAAACAAATATTCCCAGTATATCAGATCGCAGCTACCACCTTAATAGAATAAAATATAGAATCCGGACAATGTATTTATGACATTGTCCGGATTCTATATTCTATTATGTTGTTATATTACATTCTCTTATGCCTCGCCATCAAGACGCATTTCATCATAATCCTTCTTGATGTTGGGAGACTCAAGGCCATAATGATGCTTACCATTAAGATATTTGAGCCACAACGCAAACAGCAGGGCAAGACCACCAAGGGCGGCAAACATCAACATCGGGTTAGTATAGTCATAATCCATCGGATCAGATACACCGGGATTGGAAGCCTCAAGGAACTTACCGAAAAGGATAGGCACCCCGAACAGACCGATATTCTGCACCCAGAAAATCAATGAATAGGCACTGCCGAGGAATCGGGCATCCATCACTTTGGGCACTGATGGCCACAAGGCTGCAGGCACGAGCGAGAATGACACACCGAGCACAATGATGGTGGTCAAGGCAAGTGCTTTGGAAGGATAAGCCGGAAGCAGCAAGGCAAAAATGAGGTGACAGCAAATGAGAAGAATAGAACCGAGGATAAGCATTGTGGCACCACGTCCTATCTTGTCAAGCAGGTAGCCGAGCGGCGGGGTGAGACAGAGTGCACCGATGGGGAACCAACGCAAAAGGTCAGCAGCCTCGGTGTCGGAAATCTGAAGATTACACTGAAGCATATTGGTGCCAAATCGCTGGAAGGGGAAAATGGCCGAATAGTAAAGCACACACAGCAACGCTATGATCCAGAACAGACGGCTGCGAAACAGGTTGGCCACATCGCTGAGCTTGAATTCCTCTTCGCTTTCCACTTCACCCTCCTTGGCTCCGAGCTGATGGTCAAGGCGAGTGTCCATTATCGTAAACACTGTATATGAGAGCAGACCGATGATGAGAAGCGCGGTGCAGAATGCTACCGGCACAACTACCGATGGATCTCCACCCATCCACATCGACAGACGAGGAGAAAGCGAAAGCACGGCGAACACGCCAAGACGCGCAATAGCCATTTCGATACCCATGGCCAAAGCCATCTCCTTGCCCTCAAACCATTTTGCTATAGCCTTGCTCACAGTAATACCGGCCATCTCACAGCCGCAACCGAAGATCATGAAGCCGAAAGCCGCCAATTTAGCGCTACCGGGCATCTCTACCCACCATGAGTTAAGCCATTGCTCCAAGGCGGTTCCTGTGAACCAGCTGCTGATAGCATATAGCTTTATGACTGCTCCGATCACCATCACAGAGGCCGAGAGCACACCTGTGAATCGCACTCCCATCTTATCGAGAATGATACCGGCAAGAATTAGAAAACCGAACACGTTAAGCATATACTCGGCACCGGCATAATAACCGAAGGCTTCGGCTGACCAGCCAAGGTTGTCGTTGACAAGCGCCTGCAACGGCGACATGACATCAACAAACATATACGCGAAAAACATCATGGAAGCCACAAGAGTCAAGGCTACCCAGCGAGCCAGGACACTGTCGGACAGCAGCCGACGTGCAGCATTAGTTTTGGAAGTCTGTTCCATCAGAAATAGTTACTAATATTTATAAGGTATTAATTTTATATATTTTTGACAAAAGTAGTGAAAATAATGGAATTTCAGAATATAATTCGTAATTTCGTGTCATAAATCAATCATCAGAAACATGCTTACCCGCCAACCCTATGACCTTGACCGCACGGTAAGGCTCGTGATAAATTGCGTACTCTTCATCGGAATCGTATGGCTCATCAACATCCTCAAAGGTGTGCTATTGCCCTTCTGCGTAGGATGTCTGATAGCTTATATATTCGAACCGTTCGTCCAATTCAACCGCCAGCTGCTCAAACTAAAAGGCCGCGTCCTCGCCACATTCGTTACCCTTTTCGAGATGACGTTCTTCCTCATGGTACTCTGTTACTTCATAGTCCCGATGGTCATAAGCGAGTCGGCCGAAATGGCAGCTATGCTGAAGACATATACCACTACACGCCATCAGATCCCATTCGTGCCTGAAAGCCTGCACGAATTCCTAAGGCGTCATGTCGACTTCGAGCTTATTGCCTCCAAACTCACCAGGGAGGAATGGATAAAAATGATAGAGGAAGGGCTTTCCACCTCATGGTCAGTCATCACTGGTTCCATCTCACTGCTGCTCTCCCTGTTCAGTTGGATCATAGTATTTCTATATGTAGTGTTCATAATGATTGATTACGAACGCATCTACACCGGATTTCGCCGCATGGTGATGCCAAAATACCGCCATATCGTCTTTAAGATAGCCCACGACGTCAAAGTATCCATGAACCACTATTTCCGCGGGCAAGCATTGGTAGCATTCATTGTCGGCATACTCTTCAGTATCGGCTTCCTTATCATAGGCCTTCCACTTGCCGTAGTGCTCGGCATGTTCATAGGCCTCCTCAACATGGTGCCATACCTCCAGCTCATATCACTCATCCCAACCACACTCATCTGCATAGTGTGTTCCGTGAGCGGCAATGTGGACTTCTGGCCACTCTTTTGGGAAGCGATGGCGGTATATATCATAGTGCAAGCCATACAGGACCTCATCCTTACCCCTAAAATCATCGGCAAAGCCATGAGCATGAATCCGGCCATCATCTTCCTTTCGCTCTCGATATGGGGGACACTTCTGGGCCTTATCGGATTAATCATAGCCATTCCACTCACCACTCTCCTGCTCGCTTATTATGACGAATATATCATAAAGCCACACGAGAGCCGGCGTGACACTACACTGCAAACACATCATTCCGACAAAGAATAAACGGTTAAAACTTGACCAAAGTTTCATCTAAAACACGCTTTATCCACATTTCCCTTTATTTTTTAGCAAAAAAGTCTTTAAAAAATTTGCACATATCAAAAACTACCACTACCTTTGCACCGTCAAAATGAGAGAGCGCAAGCGAGCGCACTAAGAGACAACAATCTCCCACCTCTCAACCGACACAAATTGCCTTGTGGTGTAATGGTAGCACGTCGGATTCTGGTTCCGCCTGTGAGGGTTCGAATCCTTCCAAGGCAACACAAAGAAAGAGCTAAGTCATAAAGACTTGGCTCTTTCTTCTTTTTATACCATATATCAAAATCCACCATCCGAGTGAGGAGCTCTTTCTGACGTCGTAGCGTAAATATTCGGTGAGGTTAGTTTTATTCACCATCTTCCGGTAATAAACATTAAGTTGTGTCGTTTTTATGATGAACACTTAACCACCAAAGACATGAAATTAGCCCAATATATCCCCGAGTTACCCGAGTATCAGACATTGCTTTCAGCTGCTTTCACTATGGCTGAGAATGCCGGAGACATACACATGAAATATTTCCGTAAAAGCAACCTTGAGCAATCCACCAAACTGAATGACAGCGATGTCGTCACAATAGCCGACAAAGAGGCCGAGGCCTCGATTCTGAATTTCATCCATCAGCATTTTCCCTCACATGGAATCATCGCCGAGGAGTCAGGAAGAGAAAATGACGACAGAGAGTGGCGCTGGGTCATCGACCCATTGGACGGCACTACCAATTTTGCAATGGGTCTTCCAGCCTTTTGTGTCTCAATCGCGTTGGAACGCAACAAGGAGACTGTGCTCGGAGTGGTATATGCGCCATATCTCGGAGAATGTTTCTATGCAGTCAAAGGCAGAGGTGCATGGCTGAACGGAAGCGCCCTACATTGTTCAGACAAAACGAAATTATCCACAGCGGTAGTCGCCACAGGTATGCCATACGACCGCAACGACAACCCCGACAACAATCTCGCAGAGATCTGCCGGATGGCATTATGTGTGCGCGGCATACGACGCATGGGGTCAGCCGCTATCGACCTTTGTTATACAGCCGCAGGATTTTTTGACGCCTATTGGGAGCTGAATCTGAACCGGTGGGATGTGGCTGCCGGCCAACTCATAGCAGCGGAATCGGGGGTAATAATAGAATCGCTCCGCTCCAACCGCAATCACTCACTCCTTGCTTCAACCCCCCATCTCTACTCTTCAATACGCCACATCCTTCTGCAACAAACGGAGTGATGACATCAGATTAACAGCAATATAATCGCTTATAGCAATAAGGCGCCAATAAATTATTGATTAGTCAACTTTTCCAAACCTATGGTTGTTACTTTACTGAAAATCATAAAAACCAGGATTATTATGGAAAAGAAAGTCGTAATAACTAATTTCACTGATCCGCTCTGCACTTGGTGTTGGGGATTAGAGCCTGTGTTCCGCAAACTTGAGACACATTTCCCAGACGAAATCGAATTTCGTTATGTGATGGGTGGACTCGTAGAAAACATTGAGGAGAAATGGGATCCGGCAAACGGCATAGGGCATGCCGATATCCCGCGTATCAACCAGCAGATTGAAGCTCATTGGAAAGATGCATCACGCCATCACGGTATGCCGGTAAAAGGTAACGGATTCTCACTTTTTTCACGAGAATACCCATCCACTTATCCACAGAATATCGCATACAAGGCAGCACAAATGGTCGACAAGAAGAAGGCTGACCGTTTCCTTCGTAGAATGAGAGAGGCTTCAGCTGCCGAATATCTTATGACTTCCCATGCAGACGTTCTTGACAAGCTTGCCCAGGAAGCAGGACTCGATGTAACCGAATTCCGCAAACATATAAATGACGGCTCCGCAGAAAAAGCCTTTAATGAAGACTTGAAAATCACAAAAGCCTTTGGAGTGACTGGATTCCCCACTTGCCTCGTATCATACGGAGACAAACAAGTGTTACTACGCGGCTATAATGACTATGACACATTTGTGAAGGTAATCGAGATGGCAACTGATGGTAAAATAAAGCCTATAGAAAAAGTCTCACCCAACGATGAGGCCATGCTTGAATTTATCAAGGATCACGGACGCCTCGCTCTTGCCGAAGTCAAAGAAGCATCCGATTTCCCAGACGACCAACTCGCGGACTCTTGGGTTAAGAAGATGAAATCAGAACACAAGATTAGCATAATCCCTGTGGGTGAAAGCTATTTTGTAGAGCCGACAACGATCCATGAAATAACCGGTAAACATTACTGCGACACCAATACGGGACAATGTGTCTGAAAAACAGATTATTCCCACAGATAAACATAGGCGGTTCCGTGGGGCCGCCTATGTTTATCTAACTACACGAATTAGAACCGGCCCACCATTGATTAGTCAATAATATTTATTACCTTTGCTCCATCGTCCAATAAACACCCAAAACATGACAAATCAACCAATCAGCCGCATAGGGTTCATGATGGAACAAGCGTTAGGCGCTATGACCTCAACACTTGCCGCCGAATTTATGAAGGAGGGCATTGACCTTCCGCACTCGCAGTATGCAGTTCTGCGCCTCATATATACACACGAGGGCCTATTAACACAGATCAGGATAGCTGAAATACTGAAAAAAGATGCTGCCGCGATAAAGCGGACAATTGACATCCTTGAAAAGAAGGGATTCGTCACAAGAGAAGCACAGAGTGGAAGATCAAACTATGTGACATGCACAGAGAAAGCCCTTAGGCTGAAGAATATAATAACCGACATTGCCAACAGAACCCTTTTAAGCATATTCGGGACATTTACTGATGATGAGCTAAATATTTTCACGGATATACTTGGCAAGATAGCCGCTTCAAGAAATGGCTGATATTCGACTTTTCAACCGTAACTTCTTTTTAGTCGCGGCAGGTAATTTTTTCCTCTTTCTGAGCTTCTATGCTCTGATGCCTTTACTTCCATTCTATCTGTCAGCAAAATACTCTGCTGACGGGACCGTCATCGGACTGGTATTGTCGTGTTATATGATTTCATGTATAGTGGTACGACCTTACTGCGGTTATCTCCTTGACTCTATTAGCCGCCGTCCGGTTTATATAATGGCTTACTTGACTTTTGCGGCAATATTTTCCGCGTATGCTTTCTGTGCATCCCTATGGATATTTATAGCATTACGTATCCTCCATGGAGCGTCCTTTGGTTGTGCCACAGTGTCAGGTGGTTCTATCGTCACTCAGGTCATCCCACGAAATCAGCTCGGCGAGGGTATCGGGTACTATGGATTAGCCAACACAATCTCAATGTGTATTGGGCCATTACTTGGATTATATGCGTATCAGCATTTCTCATTCACCATTATTTTTCTTGGACTTACAGCCCTGGCTATTCTCGGCACCGGAATAGCAGCAATGGTTGAGATTCCGACCAGGACACATACAGTCGTCAAACAAATCTCGATTGAATCATTTTTCATAAAATCCGGCATCCGATATTCTGTGATACAGATTCTCGCATATGTGACTTATGGGGCCACCACCACATATATTGCCGTCTTTGCCAGTCAGAATATGGTAGAAAATCTTAGCGGATGGTATTTTAGCTGCATGGCCGTAGGATTAGGCCTCTCACGGCCTTTTGCCGGGAAGAAAGTGGACAATGGGAATATCTGCAATCTTGTGATATGCGGACTATCTATAGCCATGACAGTAAGCATGCTGCTATTCACCTTCCACTCTTTCCCTTTAACAATCCGCCCAATAGTTTTCTTATCATCAGCTTTCATTCAAGGTATCGGTTACGGCGTGCTACATCCGGCTTTCAACACCATATTCGTCAGACTCACCGATGAGGCCCATCGTGGGGCAGCCACATCAATGTTCTTTACCAGCAACGACCTCGGCATAGGGGTTGGTGTACTGACCGGAGGAATTGCAGCGCAACATTTTGGTGGAGTATACTCTATATTTGGCATAGGAGCCATACTTTGTGCCATATCTCTTGCAATGTTTCTCACTATCAAACTACCAAGGGAAATGCAATGACATGATATTTCAGTGCGGCAACATCATCTATTGCATCAATCGGGAATCCATTACCGTCTTTTATCACCCCGAGGGATTGCATTTCAGAGAATAATTCCTTAATTTTGTGGCCATAAAAATCATTTTACCATGACAGTAGTTGACCGTTTTTTGCAATACGTCAAATTCGACACTCAGAGTGACGAATTTACCAACATGACCCCATCGACACCCGGACAGATGGTGTTTGCGCAGCATCTTGAAAAAGAGCTTCGCGCCATGGGACTAAAAGATATCACCCTTGATGACAATGGCTACCTTATGGCTACTCTGCCGGGCAACATCGACAAGAAAGTGCCCACCGTAGGTTTTATAGCCCACCTCGACACATCTCCCGACATGAGCGGCAAACATGTATCACCGCGAATCGTTGAGAAATATGACGGAGCCGACATCATCCTCAACAAGGAGAAGGACATCATCCTGTCACCGACACAGTTCCCGGAACTTCTCCATTACACCGGCCAGGACTTGATAGTCACCGACGGCAACACCCTGCTCGGAGCCGACGACAAAGCCGGTGTGGCCGAGATAATCACGGCTGTTGACTATCTCCTCCACCATCCCGAAATCAAACATGGCGACATCCGCATCGCCTTCAATCCCGATGAAGAGATAGGCCAGGGAGCCCACAAATTTGATGTAGACCTCTTCGGAGCCGACTGGGGCTACACAATGGACGGCGGCGAAATCGGCGAGCTTGAATATGAGAACTTCAACGCGGCAGTAGCCAAAGTAACATTCAAGGGGCGCAATGTGCATCCCGGCTATGCAAAGCATAAGATGCTCAACTCCATCCGGGTGGCCAACCAGTTTGTCATCATGCTCCCCCGCTGGGAGACTCCCGAGCACACCGAAGGCTACGAGGGCTTCTATCACCTCTGCTCCATCGAAGGTTCGGTTGAGCAGACAGTCCTCACCTACATAATCCGTGACCACGACCGTGACCGCTTCGAACGCCGCAAGAAAGAGCTCGAGCATCTCACACGCAAAATCAACAATGAGTTTCCCGACTGCGCCTCAATCGAGATCAAGGATCAGTACTACAACATGCGCGAGAAGATCGAGCCTGTAATGCACATCATCGACGTGGCCATCCAAGCCATGAAGAACGTCGACGTGACACCCAAGGTACAACCTATCCGCGGAGGGACTGACGGCGCACAGCTCTCATTCAAAGGACTGCCCTGCCCCAACATTTTCGCCGGAGGCCTCAACTTCCACGGTCGTTTCGAATTCGTGCCAATCCCCTCGATGGAGAAAGCCACTCAGGTTATCATCGAGATAGCGCGTCTGGTTGGTGAACAATAAGACACTCATAATAGTCACAGGCCCTACCGGAAGCGGTAAGACCGACCTGGCCATAGAACTTGCCGAGAGTCTCGGGACTGACATAGTCTCGGCCGACTCCCGGCAACTTTATCGTGGCATACCCATAGGGACCGCGACCCCTTCACCGGAGCAACTCAGTCGTGTGCGCCACCACTTCATTGCCACTCTCGAGCTCGACCAATACTACAGTGCAGCCTGTTACGAAGAAGATGCACTCCGAGTCCTCGAAAGCCAATGGGCCTCATCGGACTACGCAGTGATGTGTGGAGGATCTATGATGTACATCGACGCGGTGACCAACGGCATCGATCCGCTGCCAACCATCACTCCCGAAATCCGAGCCAAAGCGCTCGACATATACACCTCCGGCGGCCTCGATGCGCTCCACGCCACGCTGAGTGATATAGACCCTGCATATCTCGCCACCTGCGATCCCAATAATCACAAACGCCTCGTACACGCAATCGAGATCACCCTGCAAGCCGGACAACCATATTCCTCATTACTCACCGGCAACAGCAGACAACGGCCATTCAATGTCCTGAAACTCGCCATAGGGCACTCCCGCGAGGCTCTGTTCGAGCGTATAAACCGGCGTGTCGATGCCATGATAGAAGCCGGGCTTGAAGAGGAAGCCCGATCAGTCTATCACCTACGCCATCTCAACTCACTCAACACCGTAGGTTACAAAGAGCTCTTCGCCATGATGGACGGCATCATGGATCGCGACACAGCTATAGCGCGTATAGCCAAAAACACACGCGTCTATGCCAAGAAGCAGCTTCTGTGGCTCTCCAAGGACCCCGGTGTACGAATTATCAACCCCGAAAAACAGGCCCTCGGGCAAGCGTTAAGATTTATTAAAGAATTTAAAAGTTAGAAATCACCTAAAATTCTTAATTTTGTGCCGAAATTGCCGAACTACGTTTTTACCACCTAAAATTTATGCAACAAAGAGACAGCCTCAATTTATATTATCAGGATTCAATCCGCAACAACTGGCATCGTCCCGCTTTCACTGATATAGGGGGCGTTACACTATCTTATAAAGATGTGGCGCGTAAGATTGCCAAGCTTCATCTACTCTTCAAAGAGGTAGGCATCCAACCGGGCGACAAGGTGGCCCTCTGTGCCAAGAACAGTTCAATGTGGTGTGTGGCCTTCCTCGGCACAATGACCTATGGAGCGGTGATAGTCCCCATACTTCATGACTTCAAGCCCGACAACGTACAGCACCTCATAAACCATAGCGATGCCAAGCTCGCCATAATCGACGACTCCATCTGGGAAGCTCTCAACCCCGATGCCATGCAGAAGATACTCGGTGCTCTGTCGGTCAAAGACTTCTCGCTCATCCACAGCAACGACCTCCGTCTCACCGAGGCTCGTGCACACCTCAACGAGATCTTCGGACGCCGTTATCCCGACCGTTTCACTCCCGAGGATGTAGTCTACCATGTAGATTCTCCCGAAGAGCTCTGTCTTATCAGCTACACATCAGGCTCCACAGGTTTCTCCAAGGGTGTGATGCTCCCCTACCGCAGTCTCTGGTCCAACGTCCAGTTCTGCCTCGATGACCTCCCAACAAATCCAGGCGACGGAGTTGTGTGTATGCTCCCCCTCGCCCACATGTATGGCCTCACCATCGATATGCTCCGCCCATTTGTAAGCGGTAACCATATCAACATCCTCACACGCACACCATCACCGCGCATCCTTATGGAAGCCTTTGCACAGGTCAAACCGCGCTACATTGTGGTTGTGCCACTGATTCTTGAGAAAATCATCCGCACCCGCGTGTTCCCGCTTCTTGAAAAGCCCCTCATGAAACTCCTCATGATGGTACCGTTCGTCGACGAGCGTCTTCTCAGCAAGATTCTCTCACGCCTCAACGAGACATTTGGCGGAAACCTCCAGGAAATCATCATCGGAGGCGCAGGCCTCAACCGCGACGTGGAGAAATTCCTCCGTCGTTGCAACTTCCCATACACCGTAGGTTACGGCATGACCGAATGCGGCCCGCTGATTTCCTACTCACCATGTACCGACAACCGTATGGCATCGTGCGGTCGAATCGTTGACCGCATGGAGGCCCGCATCGACTCTCCCGATCCTGCTAACAAGCCTGGCATCCTCTGGGTCAAAGGTGCCAACGTGATGCTCGGATATTACAAAAATCCCGAAGCCACCGAATCGGCAACTGATTCGGAAGGATGGCTTTGCACTGGCGACATCTGCAATCTTGACCACGAAGGATTCCTGTACATCCGTGGACGCGATAAGAACATGATTCTCGGCCCATCGGGACAGAACATCTATCCCGAGGAAATAGAGGATAAGCTCAACAACATGCCCTATGTGGCCGAATCGCTGATTGTCGACGGCGGCGAAGGGCGTCTGGTGGCTCTCATCCACCCTGACCTTGAAAATGCCACCTCACAAGGCATGACCAATCAGGCCATCGAGCATACAATGGAGGAGAACATCAAGCACCTCAACGAGAACCTTCCGGCCTACTCTCAGGTGACACGTTTCAAGATCTATGACGAGGAATTTGAGAAAACGCCCAAACGTTCCATCAAGCGCTACCTCTATCAGAAAATCTGAAAAGAAAGCGTCGTAAAAGTCGCTGACTAAATAAAAAACACGCATCGACCAGCAAGTCAGATATAGCTGACATCAACGGTCGATGCGTGTTTTTCTTTTATTCCAGGTATTTTTCAGAACACGTAGCTTATACCAAGCGTGAAAATCCCGGTGTTATAGTTTTTCACCCAATTGAACTTACCTTCGAGCGAAACTTTGAGAGTAGGTTTGGCATACCAAGCCAGACCGGCACCAACATCCAGGCCGAAACGGTTCTTGCGCATCGTAACGTCATCGTCAGTATCGTTGTCCATCTCACCTGCGCGCGAAATATTCTCCATGCCCTTTGGCAGATGCCTGTTCCAGGAGGCATAATTCACACCTATCACATGGTAAACATACCAACGGCCATCGGTCGTCAGATTCCATGGACCATGATAATCAATATTGAAAAGCAAGCCGTCACACCCTTCATGGCGGAACACATAGTCGACACTCGGAGCCAGTATGAAACGTTTTGAAAAAGTATATTCAAACTGAAGCCCGGCCGAGGGTGCATTATTTCTGGTCACATAGCCTCCTTTAACCCCAAGACTCTTTTGGCCTTTCGTCACCTGCGCATCCGCACTCGCCGACGCAGCAATCATAATGGCGAATGTAAACATTAGAGACAGAAATCTTTTCATTTCGATAGGATAATACGTTGGTGTTGCAAATTTAACACAATTTGTCTAATATAAACACTTTTCAGCCACTTTTTGTTAAATGGGCTTTTTATTAATAAAAGTTAACGCCAGGATTGTTCAATCCTGGCGTTATTAAATTGTTTTTGGTGGAGCCAGCGGCTCTATATAGCCAACTCCATCCGTCAGAAAGTGAAATGCATCGCAATTCTTACCCCGCCACGACACGCGTTTGGATTATCCCTGTAAGTGAGACGCCACGTGTAGTCCACGCGAAGAATACGGAATATATTGTCAAGCCCCACTCCAACCTCCATATACGGAGTATGGTTCATGAGCTGCGTGCCGGCAATCTCCGGGAACGCATACAGCTCATTGTGGAGCCAGGGTTTATTGCGGTCGCTCAGGTGGCCATAGAATCCTCTGAACATGAAAGCCTCTCTCAACTTAAGTCGTTTAAGATAAGGAATAAGGTTCAATATCGCCCCATTGGCCCAATAAGTCACATCCCACTGCGCGTATGAATCGTTTATGAACTCCATGGGGTTAAGGCATGCAAACGCCTCAGGCTGGATGATATACGAAAGGTTGGCATTAGGTATCAGCAGATTAGGATAGGGAGAGCGTGACCACACATGTCCCCCCTTCACGAGAAAATCCACATACCCGAAAGCCGACAGCCAAAATCGCTTCTGTATCGAAGCCTCCGTGGTGTTGACCGCAAACGGATTGCCCATAAATCCCTTGGGGGCATAGGTATGGGTCAACAGAAACACCGGAGCGTCAAGATTGATAGGCAGACGCGTAGTCTTCATCTGATAGAACTTCTCACCAGGGGCATAACGCAGCTGCACTGTAAGCGAATTGATGGTATAGTGCCCGAAATTTCGTCCGTCACCGTTTCTGAAAGTCATATACTTGGTGGCCTCCTGCCGCTCGCTTTGCACCTTGGCCTGAAATGAAAAATTATTCTCCATCTCAAGTATATATTCAAGTTTCGACACCCTGTGATAGGTTATCTGATGGTCAGTCATCCGCTTGAGCGACAGAAAGACATTGTCGGGATTTGTGAAATTATAATGCTGCCCGAGCATATCGATGTCATAAAGCTGCGTAGCCCTCAACGAGTGTACAGGAAACTCGCGCGAATGGTAATTTTTGTCGCGGAATGAATACTCCACCTCACCCATGTACTTCCACTTGTGATCCCGGAAGCCATAAGCACCGTAACCTCTGGCAAACCATCGGCGTAACAGATTGGCCGTGGTCATTCCACCAGCCCTCAGACGCAACCCCTCGAGTGTGTTAAACGATATGGTGGTATTCATCGGGCCGACATCGAATTTAGAATTATTACCGGTGGAAATATATCCGCTCACAAGCACTTTCAGCACCTTTTCGCCCCAATAGTACAGCGGGACTGAGCGCAACTTCTCCATCATCCTTTCCATCGAGTTCTCGCCATGGGCTATCGTTGCCATACGGTTAAGATTCCAGAACGACTCATCACGATACTCAGCCCCCGGGGCATATATCTGCGATGCGAGCCTGTCGAATATAGTAGGGTCAGGTGCGGGATTAAAGTCATGGTGATCATACACCGTGTGCCGCCGGGCATATATCCCTTGCGTACCGGGGATGATGCTCGCCTCAATCACCATATCATCCTTCATCTTCAATCGGCTTCCGTCAGGAGCCTGTTCATAGTCCTGGGTTATCAGCAGCCCGTCGATAAAATTCAGGTTGATGTCATGGGGCACACGCATGATTATGCGCTTGATAAACATGGTCGAGTCGCCGAGCGGCACATAGAAACGACCTGTGAACCCGAACGAACTCGCGTTGCGTGGCACAAACGTAAGCTCCACACATTTCACGGTATCAACAAACACTGTGTCAGTAAGATAAAACTTATAGAAATCAGGCGCAATCTTCGACAACGGACTCACAAACCTGTTCTGCAACACAGCTATATCATTCTGATACACATCAATTTCACGCATCACATCTTCATAGAACAGCTGTGTGCTCTGGCGGTCAAGCATCTCGTCGAGTCCGGCGGTGCGAAGCCCTGTCACATACTCCTTTTCACTCTCCGGAGTGCTTCTGTGATGGATACTCGAAGCCTTTTCTCGCAGTGCCACATTAAGAATTGGCTTACCCGACACCTCGGAGGTGTCGATATACTCCTTTATGAATGCGAATTTCTTGTCGATTCCTCCCTTGGCCGAATCATTGAAATGATAGTCATTGATGGCAAGTGTGATTCGCTCATATTTGTCATAATTATAATGTTCGCGACGCCTTGGGTCAGTGAGATCCTGCCGGGCCCTTATCTTCTCCATGAATTCGACCGCAGGATTATTCTTCTTTGAATAGTGTTCCTTCTTCGGTTTGGCAGTCACCTCACTGAGCAACACCCCAGTGGGATGCAGTTCAGCCTTAAGGTTGATAATTGACGTCAGCCGTGGGGTATATCTCTTTGTGTCATAACCCATTGCCGCAACCTGAATCCCGGTGAAATGCAGCCCCGTGGTTATTGAGAAACGGCCGTTCTCATCAGTCAGAGCCCCGCGGTCAGTCCCAAGCAGCAACACCGAGGCATAAGGAATCGGCTCATGTGACAGCGAGTCGCTTACTACACCGCGCACTGTGACATTCTGCCCCAATGCCGGCAAAGCCGAAATCCACATTATCAATACATATATATAGGTGCGAAAGCACATGTTTTAGTCAAAATAAATTTGTTATTGGAAACAATCTTTTTTAATTTTGCAAAATTAGGCATAAAACTGCACACAATGTCACAGTTATGACCTAAATATTGGTAAAAAAGTAGAAAAAATGGCTCAGGAAATCGAACGCAAGTTTCTCGTCACCGACAAATCATTCATCAATATGGCCTTCGCGTCACACCGCATAAGGCAAACATATCTTTCCGATAATCCGGATGCCACCGTACGCCTGCGCATCAAGGATAGTGACGCATTCATCACCGTCAAGGGACGCAACCACGGCGCCTCGAGGCTCGAATGGGAATATCCGATACCGGCCACAGAGGCTGAGGAGATGGCTGTGAATCTCGTGGGAGGATTCAGCATTGACAAGACTCGCTATCTTGTCGACTTCGAGGGATGGATATGGGAAATCGACATTTTCCACGGACGTCATGATGGGTTGATACTTGCCGAAGTCGAGATGCCAGAGGCATCTTGTCGGCCACCCCTTCCCCCTTTTGTCGGGACAGAAGTGACAGGCGATCCACGCTATTACAACTCTGTGCTTTCACGTTCATAAGCACAGGCATCGCATCCATAGTGCCACCTGCCAAAGAGAGGGAGGAACGGTTACGGCGACCATTCCTCCCTCGGCTTCAAAATCAACGTCAAAACTATTGTTATTTAGCGCCGTACGGTGTCGATTCGGCCATCGGCGATAGCTCGGCGGAAATCGATTTTTCTTTAGCTAAGTTTATCTGTTGGGGTACATGATTAAATCTCTCATCTGATTCAGGCAGTGCCTGAAAATTTCTTAAGCATCGCGGCGTTCTGGTCACAATCCTTCTGCAATTCGGGTTGTAGTATTCCGGCTTCACGCTGGTCAATCATCTTGAGGTCCACATAACGGTCCTCATTGTTTATATATTCACCAACCAGTGTCACAGGTTCCGAATTCGGATAAGCCGGTGAAGTTGTCTCCGGGGTCGAACCGTTCGAACCGCTATTGTCTGTTCCGGGCACCGCGCTGTCAATCGTCAGAGCCGGTTCACCTTTGGCGAAAGCCTGTGGATTAAACCTATAGAGTGGCCAATAACCTGCCTCCACAGCGCGACGCTCCTCCACTATTGAATGTCCGAGTCCCGGACGGATACCATGGTTGATACACGGACAGTAAGCTATCACTATTGCAGGCCCGGGATAGCGCTCAGCTTCCACGAGCGCGTCGATGGCCTGCTGATAATTGGCCCCGAGAGCTATCGATGCCACATAGACAGTGCCATAGGTCATCATCATCCGGCCAAGCTCCTTTTTGGGTGTACGCTTTCCGTCGGGCGAATATTTTGCCACCGCGCTACGCGGAGTAGCCTTCGAGGTCTGGCCTCCTGTGTTGGAGTAACATTCGGTATCCATGACGAGCACTTTCAGAGGCTCACCGGAAGCAAGCACATGGTCAAGTCCGGCAAAACCTATGTCATAAGCCCATCCGTCACCACCTATGGCCCAAACGCTCTTCTTGGCAAGCATATCGGCAGCCTCAAGCAGCTCTCCATAAGCCGGAGAGAGCTCCTTCACAGGAGTCATCATAGCCACAAGCTGGTCAGCAGTCTGACCCGACAGTTCAGCGTCATCCTTCGCGTCATACCATGCCTGAAGCGGTGCTTTCAGGTATGGAAGAGTATCCGGACTCTCTATCAGAGCCTTAACCTGATCAGCAACCCTGCGCCGGCGCTGTTCAATGGAGACGAGCATTCCGTAACCATACTCACCGTTATCCTCGAAGAGCGAGTTACCCCAGGCCGGACCTTTACCCTCCGGATTGGTACAGTAAGCGTTAGACGGGAAATTAGCACCCCATATCGAACTGCATCCTGTAGCATTTGCTATGATCATCCGCGACCCGAACAACTGGGTGAGCAACTTGACATAAGGTGTCTCACCACATCCGGCACAGGCACCTGAAAATTCCAGGCATGGCTGTTGAAACTGCGAACCATTGACTGTAGCGGCAGGAAGAAGCTTATCCTTGAGGGTCACATTCTCACAAGCCCATTCCACCATTGGCACCTCCTTTTCGAGCACCTCTTCCACCGGTGTCATCATCAGGGCATGTCCCGGGCAGATGATGGAGCAGGACGAACATCCGAGACAATCCTCGGGATAATTCTGTATGTGGAACATATATCCCTCCAGAGCTTTTGCGCCCTTTGCCGGCTTCATCTTGAAACCAGCCGGTGCATTCGCCGCCTCGTCAGCCGACAATATAAATGGCCGGATAGCTGCATGGGGACATACGAGCGAGCACTCCGCACACTCCACACATTTATCCACATCCCACACGGGCACCCTTGTGGCTATACACCGGTGCTCATAAGCAGTGGTACCCATAGGCATGGTGCCATCGGCTGTCAATGCCGACACAGGTATAGTGTCCCCCTTGCCTTTTATGCAAGGTGTATGAATCTCTTCGATAAACTTTCTCACAGCCTCGTTGGCATACCTTACCTTGCGTGGTTTAGCTGTGTCAGGAGCAGTGGTCCAGTCGGATATTGATGAATAGTCCACCTCTTTGAGTGCATCCACAGCCATTGATATGGCCTTAAGGTTACGTTCGACAACCTCGTCCCCTTCATGCATATATGTGGCACGGATCTGATTCTCAAGCTGTGCATAGCTCTCTTTAAAGGGCACTATCGCGCTGAGATAAAGAAAAACCGTCTCCATCGGCATATTGATACGCGGGCCAAGACCGACTTTAGCTCCTATTGAGTCAGCATCTATGTTATAGAACTTCAGATGCTTCTCAGCTATGACACGGCGCATAGCCTGAGGGAGTTTCCTGACCATATCTTCTGCATTCCATGGCGAATTAAGCACAAATGTGCCGCCATCCTTTATATTGTCGAGCATCGAGAAACGGTTGACATACGATGCCTTGTGACACCCGACATAGTCAGCCGTCTGTATGGCATAAGCTGATGTGATAGGACTCTTGCCTATGCGCAATTGCGATATGGTATAGCCTCCCGACTTTTTGGCCGAGTAGCTGAAATAAGCCTGGGCATAAAGGTCCGAAGAATTACCTATGATGTTGGCAACCTGTTTAGTGCCGCCCACAGTACCGTCATTTCCTATACCATAGAATATGCTCTGATAGGTCCCGGCTGCAGCGTTGGTGTCGATGGTTTCGGTGACATCGAGCGACAGATGGGTCACATCATCATTTATACCGACAGTAAACTCCGTCTTTGGCTGCGGAGATGCCATTTCATCAAATATAGCCTTGACCATTGATGGGTTAAACTCCTTGCTCGAAAGGCCGAAACGTCCACCGATCACCTTAGGCAAGTCACCACCTACCGTGGACATGGAACTAACCGCTGAAATCACATCAAGGCAAAGAGGCTCATGCTGTGCGCCAGGCTCTTTAGTACGGTCCATGGCAGCAATCACCTTGACACTCTTTGGAAGAGCTCTCAGGAAAGCATCAACCGGGAACGGCCTGTAAAGACGCACTTTCACCACTCCTACCTTATAACCCTTCTCTCTGTTGAGATAGTCGACGGTCTCGCTCACCACATCAGCACCCGAACCCATTATCACGATGACACGGTCAGCATCAGGCGCCCCATGATAGTCCATAAGATGATACTGGCGTCCTGTAACTGAAGCCACACGGTCCATGGCATTCTGCACTATGGCAGGGAAAGCATCATAATATCTGTTGGGAGCCTCGCGGTTCTGGAAGTACACGTCAGGGTTTTGGGCGGAGCCACGCAGATCAGGGTGCTCAGGATTCATGGCACGGCGACGGAAAGCATTCACTTTCCCCCAGTCCACGAGCGGGCGCATCGACTCGTAGTCGATCACCTCAATTGTATCCATTTCAGATGATGTCCGCCATCCGTCGAAAAAGTGCAACACCGGGAGCGATCCATCAATTGCAGCGAGATGGGCCACAAGGGCAAGATCCATGGTCTCCTGCACCGACGCTGAAGCAAGCATGGTGAATCCAGTGGCCCGGCAAGCCATCACATCCTGATGGTCGCCGAAGATCGAAAGCGCATGAGTGGCGAGAGAGCGGCAACCGACATGGAAAACTCCCGGAAGAAGTTCTCCCGAGATTTTGTACATGTTTGGAATCATTAACATCAGTCCCTGCGAGGCTGTGAAAGTCGTGCCGAGAGCACCGGCAGCAAGTGCGCCGTGGACAGCTCCGGCAGCTCCGAGCTCGCTCTCCATCTCGCGTACTTCAAGGGGTTGCCCCATCAGATTGCGTCTACCCTCCAAGCCCCATTTCTGGGCTGTCTGCCCCATCGATGCGATAGGTGTGATGGGATAAATGGTGGCGACATCACTCAGGGCGAAAGCCACATGAGCCGCAGCCGTACATCCGTCAATGATCTGTTTTTTCATATCTTCTTTCCTGAAAAATGAATTTAGAAACCAAAACAGACATAAGGGACTTTGTCACCCTTGTGGCAAAAGCCCTTATGTCAGTCAATAATGTTTTTAAGCGTTAGAGGGCGCCTCCCACGCAGAGATCGGTAATCCACAACCAGAGAGGACAGAAACCTACGAAAAGTATCACTGAAAGAGTAAGTGATGAGGTACCTGTTGCCACATAAGTGTCGTACTCGTCGGCGATGATGATACCGGAGAATGCAGGAGGAAGTGCAGCGGCTACCACAAGCATCTTAAGATTCAGAGGATCCATGTGGAATACAAGACCGAGGATAAGAATAACCGCAGGCATCATGACCATCTTGAGGATTGAACCAAGCACCACCTGCCAGTTGATGGAGACCTTGATTGATGAAAGGGTGATACCGGCTGAGAATACGGCCATTGAGGCATTGGCACCCTTGATAAGGTCAAATGACGGACTTGCCCATTCAGGCCAAGGTATCCCGACAAGAACCCATACTACAGCGAGGATAGGAGCCCATGCCACAGGCTGTTCAAGCGCATGGAGCACCGGAAGCCAGGCACTCTGTTTCTTGGTTGAACCCGGATGCTGCTTCTCGAGCGAGGCATTCATGAGTGAAAGTCCCACCGGAATACCGACGGCATTGACCACGATACTTACGATGGCCACCACGAGTGCCACGGTAGGAGTGGTACCGAAAATTGGCTCCAGGACAGCAAACCCGAGGAAGCCGATGGTAGGCGAACCGCTGATAAGGGCCGATACGGCGGCATCAGCACCGGTATTGGACTTGAAAAGACGGAATACATAGTAGACAAGCATGAAACAGAACATGATGCCCACAAGTGAAATCAGTGACAGTTTGATGTCGGCGGCCAACATATCACGAGTGGCCTGCACGATTGATACGAACAAAGCTGCTGGAAGTGCATAATCAAGCACAACCTTGTTGAATTTCTTTGAATCATCACCTGAGAATATGCCTTTCTTTCCTGAGATGTACCCGGCCAGCATTACCACGATGATAGGAACAATCGCGTATAGAAGTATATGTTCCATAAATAGTTGTAATTGAAATTAATATAATGTGTGTTTTTTGACGGAGGAGCATCTGGAGAGTGAATGCTCCTCCGATGTTGATTTCGGGTATGCAGGTTAGACCGTGATATCCTGAAGAGGTGCGGGATTCAGATAGCCGATATGGCCTGATTCCTTGCCTGAGTCGGCAGCAAGCTGCACGTCGATCAGACATGGCTTCTTGCTTGCGATGCTCTCCGTGAGGGCCTTGGAAAGTTCCTCGGGAGTCTGTACATAATAAGTCTGTGCGCCGAAAGCATCCCCCAGCTTGTCGTAGCGGGCATGGATGTCAAGAGTGGTAGGCGCAGGATCGGTGGTCTTATCCATAGGAACACCGACACCGTTATAGATACCGCCGTTATTGAAAATGACCACGGTCACAGGAAGTTTGAAGCGGCAGGCGGTTGAGAAGTCCATGCCTGAGAATCCGAATGCCGAGTCACCCTCGATGGCCACAACCGACTTTCCGGTGGCGACAGCGGCACCGATCATCGAACCCATGCCCATACCCATGATGGCCCAAGTGGCACAGTCCACACGATGACGAGGAAGCGACATATTGACAGCATCACGAGTGTCGTCGAGCGTGTTGGCACCCTCGTTCACAAGGATAACATCGGGATTAGCTTCAATGATAGGCTTCACAGCACTCAACGCAGCCCAATGGGTCATAGGCATTGCCGTCTTGGCGGCATCGATTCGGGCAGCGAACTTGGCGTTCTTCTCCTTTGACTCGGCTTGGAGAGCAGGGACCCATGTCGGATCGGCACTCATCTTTGCACCGTCGAGCTTGGCGAGGATCGCATCAAGGGCAAGCCCCATGTCGCCAACCACAGGTGCGGCGATAGGTACATTCACATCCATCTCCTCCGGATCCACATCAAGCTGTATGAATTTCATATCGGGGTTCCATTTGCCACGGCCGAATGAAAGCATCCAGTTGAGACGTGCTCCGATGACCATCACAACATCTGATTTTTCCATGATGGTCGAGCGGCATGACAATGCACTCAGAGGGCCGTCGTCGGGCATAAGGCCCTTGGCCATGGACATCGGGAGATAAGGGATATTGTATTTCTCGACGAGCTGCTTGATCTTGTCATCGACCTGCGCGTAAGCCGCACCCTTACCGAGAAGGATGGCCGGACGCTTGGCCGATGTAAGAATCTCTACAGCACGGTCAACTGACTGAGAATTAGGAATAACAGGTGAATACAGGTCGACAGGTTCATAGAAGAGCTTCTCGGCATCCTCGCGGTTCATCACCTGACCGAGAGCCGGAGTGGTCATGTCGATATACACACCGCCGGGACGACCGCTGACGGCCGCACGGTAAGCACGTGCAACAGCCGAAGGAATATCCTCCGCTTTGCTGCAACGGAATGCTGCCTTTACAAGAGGCTTGGCGGTGTTGAACTGGTCAAGCTGCTCATAGGTGCCCATATTCATGTCGACCATCGTCGGATCGCTGGCACCTGAAATCTGAATCATAGGATAGCAGTTGACAGTGGCATTTGCAGTGGCGGTCAGGCCGTTCATAAATCCGAGCGATGACACGGTCATGAGCACACCGGGCTTCTTGGTGAGATAACCTTCGGTGGCTGCTGCCATGCCTGCCTGCTGTTCATGACGGAATCCGACAAAACGTATACCCTGACCCTGTATGAGATAACCGGCCTCGGTGATAGGGATACCCACCAGACCGTAGACATTCTGGATGCCAATATTTTTCAACGCTCTGGCCAGAATATACATACCTGTCACCTGTTCGGGAAAGTGAGGGGCATTGCTCTGGGGAGCGGGAGTGGTTGTTGTAGCCATATTAGTAGATTGAATTGTGAGAGATTTAGGAAATAATAAGAGGGGACAACCAGCTATTTGGCTTGCTTGACAAGACAATTTCTGATTGTCCCCTCTGCTATGTTTTTATCGACTAATGTTGATAGTGAATACGTGTGATTACGTTCCGACCGTTACATCTTGCCGTCGGCGAGAGGTGCGGTTGTGCCGTTCTTGGCGAATGATTCGATTTCAGCGTCAGTATATCCGAGCCCCTTGAGGACTTCGTCGGTATTACCGCCGAGTGAAGGACAAGGACCATAGGTAGGCTGGTAATTGCTGATAGTGAACGGACATCCTACGGTTACGAATTCACCGATTTCACCACCCTGGTTAATCTTGACGAGGGTATTGCCGTCATAGAGTGACTCATCGGACATAATCTCCTTGGTAGAGAGTACAGGGCCGACAGGCACACCATACTTACTCAGGATTTCAGTTACTTCGAATTTTGTCTTATCGGCTGTCCATGCGCCTATGCGCTGATAGATTTCATCCTTGTGCTTGTCACGTGCGTCAGCAGTGGCAAAGTCAGGATTGGTAAGCCAATCCTCGAATCCGAAACCTTGGCAGGCAAGCTTGAATTCCTTCTCGCCACGCTGGAGGATAATGTAGACATAGTTGTTGGCATCGACTGCAGAGTCCATATCACCGGCAGGTTTACACTTATAAGTCCAACCGAGCACACCGCCGCCTTCGATATTACCGCTACGAGGCACACAGTCGCCGAACTTACCGTTAGGATACTGCGGGAACTGGGTAAGATAACCGATTTTTTCAAGTGTCAACTGGTCACGTGTCTTGATACGACAGAGGTTAAGACATGCGTTGTGCATTGACTGATAGACGAAGCTGCCCTCTCCTGTGCGGTTACGCTGCTGAAGAGCTGCGAGAAGACCGATAAGAAGGTGCATACCGGTGTTCGAGTCACCAAGGGCCGCACCACTCTGGGTAGGGATGTTGTAATCACCGTCATACCAGCCTGTGGTTGATGCAGCAGCTGCTGTAACCTGAGCGATAGGCTCGTAAGCTTTCAGATCCTTATATTTTGACGATACAGGGAAACCCTTGATGGTACCGTAGATACATTTAGGATTGAGCTTGTGGACTACGTCCCAGCTGAAACCGAGCTTATCCATAGCACCCGGGTGAAGGTTTTCGATAAACATATCGGCCTCTTGGATAAGTTTTGTAAGGATGGCCTTGCCGTCAGGTGTTTTAGCGTCAAGCGTGAGAGACTTCTTGTCAGAGTTGAGCTGAAGGAAATAATAGCTTGGGAGATTCGGATTGAACTGAAGTTCCTTACGTGTGGCATCGCCTACGCCCGGACGTTCGATTTTAATAACATCGGCACCGAGCCACGCAAGCATCTGGGTACATGAGGGACCCGACTGAACTTCTGTAAAGTCAATGACTTTAATACCTTGAAGAGGAGCTGTATTCATAATTATTTCTTACCTCCTGAGTAAGTGTTTTTAATATTTGCCCCGGCCTTGGCGAAGCCTCCACCCGGACAAAAGGGGTTTGTAACTATTGAATCTTTAATCTGTATGTTTTTCGTTTTGTGTTTTTATAATCTCTAATTTTAGAACAACATAACCGTAAAAAAGTTGTGATATACATTATTTTGCGCAGTTTTTTGTAATTTTGCAGCCGGAAAAAGCAACACACCTCCCGATGAATAATATCTTCATACAGCTTTTTGTCACATTCTTCAAAATCGGGGCCTTTACCTTCGGAGGAGGATGGGCCATGATATCGATTATCGAAAAAGAGATTGTAGACAAGCATAAATGGATTGAGCGCGAGGAATTTCTCGATCTTCTGGCTGTGGCGCAGTCACTTCCGGGCATTCTCGCGGTAAATATTTCAGTGGCAGTCGGCGATAAGCTCCGGGGCATGAAAGGCTCAGTGGCGGCCTCAATAGGCACTATATTACCGTCGTTTCTGATAATTCTTGCCATAGCCATCTTCCTGACCCCCGACCTCATCAAGAGCAACCCTACCCTTTCGAGCATCTTCATGGGGATACGTCCGGCAGTAGTGGCACTGATAATCGCCCCGGTGATCTCCTCGGCCAAAGCAGCCAAAATAGGATGGAAGACCGCTGCTATTCCGGTGGCAGTAGGCCTGCTTATATGGTCGAAGCTGCCTGTAGTGTCAAACCCTATCCTCTATATAGTGCTTGGTGGATTTTTCGGGTGGCTGTGGTATTCACGCCACTACAAGGAACTAACACAGGTAGAGAAAGAGATACGAAAGGAGGATGAAAAGCTATGATATATCTGCGACTTATATGGGCTTATCTCAAGATCGGACTCTTCGGATTCGGTGGCGGCTACGCCATGTTGGCTCTGATAGAGCGTGAAATCGTGGGACCCGGATGGATTTCCGAACAGATGTTCACTGACATAGTGGCCATCTCACAGATGACACCCGGACCTATCGGTATCAACTCAGCCACCTATATAGGATATGTGGCACCAGGTGAATACTCCGCGGCATTTTCCTCTCCGTTGTTCGGTATACTCGGTTCGCTCCTCTGCACTCTTGTAGTCGTGCTACCGTCATTTGTGCTCGTTGCTTACACAAGCCATCTGATACGCCGCCACAAAGACAGCGTGGTGGTAAAGGGCATTTTCGCCGGATTGCGTCCGGTGGTGGTGGGCCTTATCGCCTCAGCTGCGTTGCTCCTGATGAATTCGGCTAATTTCGGCGAGACCAATTACCAGGTGTTGTGGAGCATCGCCCTCTGCGTGGCAGCATTTGTGATGGTCTATAAATTGAAATGGCACCCCATACTTATAATATGTATAGCCGGATTTGCCGGATGGCTCATATACTGATAATGAAATGACCTATAACGAAGCCATAGAGTTTCTATATAACTCCCTGCCGGTGTTTCACAACATCGGAGCGGGCGCCTACAAGCCCGGACTCGCCACATCGATGGCTCTTGATGACATATTCGGTAATCCACACCACCGCTACCCTACTATCCACATTGCAGGGACCAACGGCAAGGGATCGACAGCACATACCCTCGCTGCCATACTCCAGAGGAGCGGTTACAGGACCGGACTCTACACGTCGCCTCATATATTCGACTTCCGAGAGCGCATTCGTGTCAACGGCCATAAAATCAGCACAGAGGCAGTGGTGGATTTCGTCGAGAGATGGAAAAAAATCAATACTACCCATCAACTCACTCCCTCATTTTTCGAACTCACATCAACCATGGCTTTTGAATATTTCGCCAATTCGAAAGTTGATGTCGCTATTATCGAGACAGGACTTGGAGGGAGACTAGACAGCACCAACATCATCTCCCCCATACTCAGCATCATCACTAACATATCACTTGATCACACCGCATTGCTTGGCGACACTCTGCCGCAGATCGCTGCAGAGAAAGCCGGAATAATCAAGGATGGCACACCGGTAGTGATTGGAGAGCTCCATCCAGAGACAGCACCTGTGTTTGACAAAAAGGCCGCTGAATCAATGGCATCTATAACCTATGCTGCCCCGGTGGAAGGGAAGCATTCAGGAAATGGCATCCTCTATCCCGACACGCCATTCGGAGAAATATATGGCGAACTCGCCGGTGACTATCAGATAAACAATACAGCTACCGTAATAGCCGCTGTTACCGAACTCAGAAAACTCGGACTAAACATCTCAGACAGTGCCGTAAGAGAGGGTTTTGCCAACGTCATCAGCGACACTCACCTGCAGGGACGCTGGATGAAAATAGCATCCGCACCTCTCACCATCTGTGACACCGGACACAACTGTGGGGGCTGGGAGTATATAGTAAAGCAGCTTGATGATTTTTCAACCGGAGCAGTCCACCTGATAACAGGTTTCGTTAACGATAAAGATATCTCAACAATCCTACACCTTATCTCATCAATCAAAACTCCTTTACAGCTATATTTCAGCTCACCATCAGTGGCACGAGGCCTTAAAGCTGAGGAACTTGCAGCTAAGGCCGCAAAGGCAGGCCTACAGGGGAAGGTGATTGATGATGTCAATGCTGCCCTCGCAGAAGCCAGCTCTGTTGCGCATCCTGACAATGACATGATACTGATAGCAGGTAGCAACTTCCTCATGGCCGACTTGAAAATAGAGGGTCAGTAAGTCATATATACATTATATATAAACATCACGTCCTCACCACCGACTTACTTATATGGTGGTGAGGACGTGATGTTTTGTTCAGGTCAGAACCTCAGGTTATGTCATGCTTTAGGCGCATCACCATTGTCTTTCGGGACAAAGGGAGGTGGTGTCGGCTGCGAGGGTGACTGAGAGGAGGCATCGGCAGGGGTGGCTTCGACATCTTCCACATCCTTATTCTGATTCTTGTTCTCGATATGATTACCGTCGGCATCAGAAGCTGTGCCTCCATTTTCAGCGAGACGCTTGGCATCACGCTCGGCCTGGAGCTGCATAATCTCTTCAGTACGAGACTTCCATTGACGCTTGCCGAAAATGGCCACAAGATCCTCCGAGTACATTACCTCCTTCGTGAGTAGCGTCTCAGCGAGCTTGGCGTGACCATCCTTATGTGTACGGAGTATCTCCTTGGCACGCTCATACTGCTCATTGATTATACGCGACACCTCATCGTCAATCTGCTTGGCACGTTCTCCACCATAAGGTTTGGAGAAGCCATAGCTATTTCCGGTGGAATCGTAGTAACATACGTTGGGAATCTTATCACTCATACCGTAGTAAACCACTATGGCATAGGCCATTTTGGTTACTTTTTCAAGGTCATTGAGCGCACCTGTGGATACCTGGCCCAGGGTAAGCTCTTCGGCAGCACGTCCGCCAAGAGTCATACACATCTGGTCAAGAAGCGCCTGGAGGGGTGTAATCTGACGTTCCTCAGGCATATACCATGCAGCTCCTAGCGCCATGCCTCGAGGCACGATGGAAACCTTGACCATCTCATTGGAATATTCCAGGAACCATGACACCGTGGCGTGTCCGGCCTCATGGATAGCTATGGCCTTCTTCTCCTCGGAGGAGATTATCTTGGAGCTGTGTTCAAGGCCGCAGATTATACGGTCTATTGCAGCCATGAAACTGTCGCGGTCGACACTCTTCTTATTGTTACGGGCGGCAATCAACGCAGCCTCATTGCACACGTTGGCGATATCGGCACCGGAGAAACCGGCGGTCTGACGAGCCATGACCTCCACATCGACTGTTTCATCAGTCTTTATGCGGCGCAGATGCACATTGAAAATCTCTATTCTGTCCTTGAGTTCAGGAAGATCCACGGTGATCTGACGGTCAAAACGACCGGCACGCATGAGGGCCTTGTCAAGGATATCGGCACGGTTGGTTGCGGCAAGAATGATGACACCACTGTTGGTGCCGAAACCGTCCATCTCGGTGAGGAGCTGGTTGAGGGTGTTCTCGCGTTCATCATTCGCACCCATATTGGGATTCTTGCCACGAGCACGGCCCACGGCGTCAATCTCGTCGATAAACACAATACAGGGGGCTTTCTCCTTGGCCTGACGGAATAGGTCGCGCACACGCGAAGCACCCACGCCGACAAACATCTCCACGAAGTCGGAACCTGACATTGAGAAGAATGGCACATTTGCCTCGCCTGCCACAGCTTTGGCAAGAAGTGTCTTACCGGTTCCGGGAGGGCCAACCAGAAGGGCTCCCTTTGGAATTTTACCACCCAGATCGGTGTAACGCTGGGGATTGCGGAGGAATTCCACTATCTCACGAATCTCGGTCTTAGCCTCGGAAAGCCCGGCCACATCCTTGAATGTGACATTGACCCCCTCGCCTTTGTCAAAGACTTTGGCCTTTGATTTGCCGACATTGAACACTCCACCGGGACCACCGCCATTGGCTGCCCCTGACATGCGGCGCATCATGAAGAACCAGAATGCCACAAGGAGAGCGATAGGACCGAATGTCCAGATGATAGCTGAATAGTCGGATGATTTCTCATAATTCACCTCACCATTGAACTTTCCTTCCTGATGCCAGAGGTCAATCTGATCCTGCAGCTTATCGGCCGAAGGGATATCGGTAACAATTTTGGCCACGGTGCCCTTGCCTGACTGATACTGGCTCTCATGGAAAATTTTCTGCGCGAGAGAGTCGGAAAGAACCGCCTCGGCTCGGTTGGAATTGGTGAATACGGTGATTTTATTTACGCCACCGGCTTCGACATACTCCTTGAATTTAGTGAAGCTGACATCCTTGGTGAGAGAATTGTCATCAATATAGAGCATGCCAAGCAGAAAGACAATGATGATGGCATAGGCCCAGTACATACTGAATTTTATGCCTCCTGTCTTCTTGGGCTTTGGATTGGTTGGAGGGGTTGGTGTGTCCATTGTTGTATAAGTCGTTGGTTGGGGATGTGGCTGCTGAATGCCACACAGTTAGACATAATGTTAGAAAAGGTGATTATCGCACCATGACGGACATCAATCTTCATCGGGATATTCGGTAATCACAGCATCGCTCCACAGACCTTCGAGGTCATAGCGCTGACGCGCCTGCGGGAGAAACACATGGACCATCGTGTCGCCATAGTCAATCACAATCCATTCAGAATTGCCATAGCCGTCATAATTATAAGGCTTTACGCGCGCTTCTTTAAGGAGATAGTCTCTCACACTGTCGGCCACGGAGGCTACATGCATCGTAGATGTGCCTTCACATATCACAAATCGGACAGCTGCAGCCGTATCGATGTCACTCATGTCGACCGTTGTGATATTGCGACCTTTGCGCTCGCGAATCCCCTCAATAATCATGGGGAGCAAATCAGTTTTGTTTCCTGTCATGTATATTTCTAATACTTAGTTGAAACTTGGTGTACTTACATCCAGGCTATCATGGTAGCCCGGAGCAATCCATAATATATTATTAATGTGATAAATTAAGACACAAAGGTAATAATTTTTCCACAATTACCATCTGCTTAATCCATATCATTTCAAATTTAACAAATATTGGTGAAGAATGGTTTTGCCGGTTGCACAATCAGGTAGAAGTAATAGGTGGAAAAACAAAAAAGGAACCCATAATCGGATTCCTTTTTTGTTGTAGCGAATCTGGGAATCGAACCCAGGTCTCCACCGTGAGAGGGTGGCGTGCTAGGCCACTACACTAAATCGCCATTCGCTACATATCAGGGACGCTTTCCCTTAATTGCGTTGCAAAGTTACGTGTAAAAATCCAATACCACAAGCCCCAAACAAGGTTTTAACTAAATTTTAACATTCGTCGATATCCACATGCAAAAACGACAAAGAAAAGGATGAAAAAGTGGCAAAACGTTTTGGATATTCAAACGAAATGGTGTAATTTTGTGTTATAGAAATAAAGCCACAAGAGAGTGGCGCCGAGGCATCAATCAAAGCAAACCACAGCACACCTGATGCCACGGAAAATTGAAGAATTCACCACACCAGAGAACGATTGGGAAACTCATCAATTTTATATGAAATACCGAGACAAGCTTAGTCGCCCAATGGCGGGCCTCGACCCTCGTAAGAGGGTGGCTTTTACGCCCGGAGGATTACAAAGGTCGGCGAGCACTCAAATCCTGTCATTCGGAGTTTCATCATCTTCCTCTGGCGTGGTTTTTTTGTATCCCTACGCGACATTATCGCACCTTTTCGGGGCTTGGCATGATGTAACTTTGCCGGAAAATAGACAAATTAATCATGAGCACGCCACCCAACAAACGCACACAACGGCGACGCAAGTCAGCAAGACTTCAGGAACGCCGCAAACCTATATCGGAAAAGGTATATGACGACCTGACAAGGCGCATAAGAATGGGCTGCATATCAGTCTCCCCTTTCCCATGGCCTATAAACCGCGCCCTGAAGATGCTCGACGAGTATCTGGAGGACCGTACTATCCCCTCAGCCTTCAAAGACCCTCAGACAGCTATGATTTTCGAGCTGTTACGACCGGAAATTGACCGCGCCATCGCACGGTCGAGCCGCGCACGTGCCCGCGCCAAACTCAGACGTGAAGCCAAAGCCAGAATGCAGGAAACTGAAAAACCGCCCACCGGGAATGTGGCCATACCAGCGACCACCAATACAGAAGAAGCCGAAATTACGCAGACTCCAGACACGAGCCAACACACGGGTTCGCCCTGCCGCCAAACCCACCCACTCATCAGCACACCACAACAAACACTGTCCCACAAACACTGTCCAAACCGAAAGCCCCCACTCCCGCCGCCCAAAATCTGATACATAATGAGCCGAGGGAAACTCTTCAGGACAAAAAAAAGAGCTCCGGATGTGGCGACATTACCACATACGGAGCTCGAGCAAGCTGTAAAAAAGGATGAAAATATCTTTTAGTACTTACGACGTTCCTGCTCGTAAACGAGTGTCAGAGCGGGCTGATCGCACACCTCAGCAGGACCGAAGTACTGGATAGGACCGGGATAAGTGTAGCAAGTGTTATACTTCCAATCGTCGCGCTGCTTTGCGAATTTGAGGAAGGGGGCGCCATCGAGCTTCACAAGGGCCTTTTGGATCACTGGCTTCATTTCACCGTGACGACGTTCCATGTTCATCATCATAGTGATGGGGATACCACCGGCAATCCAGTTGACAGGTGCGAAGGTGAGGTTGCGGAGACTTGACATATAGCCTGTAACACCTGAAGCGATAAGATTGGCAGCTGTGTAACCGAGGCCATAGCAATAGTTAGCGTCGAAGTTAGAGGGATCGGCGCAACGGCCTTCGTAACCAAAGAAGTGGTGCATAGTAGCGTATTTGCCTTTGTACTTGCCTTCGGCTGCGAGCTCTTCAAGACGCTTTCCTACCATCTCGGAAAGGAGTTTTTCAGTCTCGATAAGTGACACCTGAACGTTGCCGTGGGGGTCACGGTCAAGAGTGAGCTGACGTGCCACACCTGCAGGGAGTGACTCGTAGGTCTTGGCATTCTCTTCACTGAGGTGAGAAATCACCCACTGGCGCTGAGCCTCTGCATCAACAGCTGCAAATTCCTCGGCCTTGGCAGCAAGGAGGTCATTGAGCTCAGCGATAAGAGCCTTAACAGCCGGGATGAACTCGATGAGACCTTCGGGGATGAGGACAACACCATAGTTGTCACCGTTGGCAGCACGAGCCACAACAGCGTCGGCGATCTGATCGACAACCTGACGGAGTGTCATGTTCTTAGCCTCAACCTCTTCAGAGATGATGCAGACATTGGGCTGGCACTGGAGAGCGCATTCAAGAGCGATGTGTGAAGCTGAACGGCCCATGAGCTTGATGAAGTGCCAGTATTTCTTGGCAGAGTTGCAGTCACGCTGAATGTTGCCGATAACCTCTGAATATACTTTTGTAGCGGTGTCGAAACCGAACGAGGTCTCAATCACGTCGTTCTTAAGGTCACCGTCGATAGTCTTAGGCACACCGATAACCTGCACACCTGCGCCAATTTCCTTGTAATATTCAGCAAGGATTGCTGCATTAGTGTTAGAGTCATCACCACCGATGATCACAACAGCCTTGATGTTGAGCTCGCGGAGAATTTCGAGGCCTTTGTCAAACTGTTCTTTGGTTTCGAGTTTTGTACGACCCGAGCCGATGATGTCGAAGCCGCCGGTGTTGCGGTATTC
>OFFL01000538.1_pt1 | contig 40064 bp, 25 predicted proteins | sample 1521391 | NCBI WGS metagenome assembly OFFL01 (sample SAMEA3504082, study PRJEB24116) | mouse gut metagenome | biome: mouse gut; feature: mouse-associated habitat; material: faeces | place: Denmark | collected 2011
CTTACGAGATATGGAGCTTCCCCACAAGTGATTTCAAGGCGGTTCTCGGTGACATCCACTGTTTCTCCCGGCGCGGCAAAAGCCTGATAGGGATGCATTTGAATGCAAAAATCCGAGGAAGGAGCCTTGTATTCCCCGTAAGGCAGCAATGCCTGATGCAGCCGGGCCAGCTGTGAGCCCCGCCAGGTAATCTGATCCAGGTAATCCTTATCCTTTGTAAAGCCCATCCAGTGTCCGGTGATGATCAGATCCGGCTTGATCCGTTGGTAAAGCGCGGCGCTTTCTTTAAAATCGGTATACTCAAACATATTTTTATACACATAGTTACATGCAAGTCCGTCCTCGTCGGCATATTGGTCTCCGCCGCACAGTATTTTCTTTCCGTCCGCCTGGAATTCTATAGCTGCGCTGTATCTGGTATGTCCGGAGAGAGGATGAAGGATCAAGGTATATTCTTCCCATACAATGGGAACCTTAAGGGGAAGCTTTCTGTCCACCGAAATGGGGTCGTACCACAGGCAGGGAAGATCATAGTGGTCCGGATGCTCCAGCAGATCAGCAAAGGTTTCCGCACACCAGACTTCCGCTCCATAGGTATCTCTGAGAAGGTTAAAGCCGGCCACGTGATCATCGTGGTAATGGGTGCAGATACAGGCGTCAATTTGCTGAATCCCATATTCCCGGAACAGGAATGGGAAGGTATAGAGCCAGGGCCGCCGGGAGCTTCGGTCCGTTCCGGAGGCGCACCCTGCCATAAAGTCATAGCCCAGGTCCAGTACCAGGGCTTTTTTGCTTTCCGAAATCAACACATAGGAATTGGACATGCTGGTACGGTTGAACAGCAGATGAGGAGTCAGCGCCTCATAGGGAGTTTCCCGCAGCAAAAACAGTCTGGGATTATGTCTGCGGAAGGATAAAAGACTGCGCAGGTTCTCTACCGTATCGGGAATGGCCGACACATCCATGGGGGCTCCGTGAGAGGGGAGCAGCATTTTAGGATTTTTTTCCTCCAGGGATAAAAGGGAGAGGATGCTGAAGGCGATTCCTTCTCCTCCGTTATAGCTCCACTGGGTGGCGGCCAGAGACCAGACCTTGCCCGGACCATAGATCAGATCCCCGGTAAAGGCGTAGACGGCATTCTCCAGGTGCAGCAAAAGAGACACGGAGCCGACGGTGTGACCCGGAGTAGGAAGCACTTCAAAGGAAAACGGGCCGGCTTTCATGTATGAGTAATCCTTCAAGGTACCGGCGATTGGCACGGACTCCAGGATGGAAAAGCGGTCCTGGCGGTTATTGTAATTGTTATAGATTTCTCTGGCCTGCCACATCTGGCCGGCTTCCGACACCAGTTCCTGCTCCGAGTGGGGAACGAAGACGGGAATTCCAGCCTCTGCCGCCAGCTGCAGCCCCTGTATCTGATCTCTGTGATGATGGGTCACGAGGATGGCTTCGGCTTGGATCCCTGCCTCCTGTAGCGCCTGAAGAATTGCGCCGGAGCCAAAGTCGATCAGTACGGCATGGTCTCCCTCCCGAATGATATAAACGTTACAGGTATCGGAATACAGATAAATGTGGTTTGTGAGCTGATCCATGCATACCTCCCTGCCCTTTGGGCATTTTTATTATATTCTAGTTAGGGTCAAATTCTTGTTGAAATCTCTGAGCGAAATCAAATATTTTCAATATATTCCAAATAATATCACAGTTGAGATGGCAATACAAGAACCTTTATTGCTTCTTTTACTCATGAAACACTACTTTAAATGTCAAATTATTTCATATATAAGTCAAAATATTTCATTTATACATTGTATAAGTTAATAATTTGTGATAAAATTTGAACACAACGCTTGAGAAAAGGCGGGCATACACGGGGGTAGAGACATGAAGAATAAAATTATGCTGATCACGTATTCCGACAGCTTCGGAAAAAATCTGAAGGAAGTAAAGCAGGTGCTGGATACCTATTTTAAAAGGGAGATCGGAGCCGTACACATTCTTCCATTTTATCCTTCTTCCGGAGACAGGGGATTTGCGCCCATCGATTACAGCAAGGTGTCGGAGGAGTTCGGGACCTGGGAGGATGTGGAGGCGCTGGGCAGAGAATATGAACTGATGTTTGATTTTATGATCAATCATCTGTCCAGACGCTCGCCGGAATTTCGGGATTTTGTGGAAAAGCATGACGCCTCTCCCTATGCGGATATGTTTCTGCGTTTTTCCAGATTCTGGCCGGGGGGAGAGCCTTCGGAGGAACAAATTGAAAAGCTGAACAGAAGAAAGCCGGGAGCGCCCTGCGAGGTGGTGGATTTTGCGGACGGCACACAGGAGAAGGTCTGGTGTACCTTTGACAGAGAACAGATGGATCTGGATCTTAACAGTGAAACTGCCTGGAATTATGTGGCAAAAACCCTGCGCGGTCTGATGGATCATGGTGCGGCCATGATTCGTCTGGATGCCTTCGCCTTTGCCACCAAAAAGCCGGATACCTCCTGCTTCTTTCTGGAACCGGAGATCTGGAAGTTGATGGAGCGGGTGCAGGAAATTTTGGATGAGCGTCAGATTCCTATGCTGCCAGAGATCCACGATCATTATACGGTACAGCAGAAAATAGCGGAGCATGGCTACTGTGTCTATGATTTTGTACTGCCGGTGATGGTGCTGCATACCCTGTACTCCGGCGACGGCACAAGGCTGCGCCGCTGGCTGGATATCTGTCCCCGAAACCAGCAGACTACCCTGGATACCCATGATGGGCTGGGAACGGTGGATGTGGAAGGACTGCTCACAGAGGAGGAGTTGGACAGGGTGATTCAGGAGACCCGGCGTCAGGGGGCAAATTTCAAGTGGCATTACAGTCAGGATACCGTAGGAAAACAGGTGGTATATCAGATTAACTGTACCTATTATTCTGCTTTGGGAGAGCGGGACCAAAGCTATCTGCTGGCCAGAGCCATTCAGTTCTTCAGCCCTGGGATCCCACAGGTTTATTATATGGGGCTGCTGGCAGGAGCCAATGATTATGAGCTGATGGAGCGCACCAATTACCCGCGGAATATCAGCCGCCATAACTATACTGTGGAAGAGATCTGCCGGGAGGTGGAGAGGCCGGTGGTACGGCATCTGTGTCGGCTGATGCAGTTCCGCAATTTATATCCGGTATTTGACGGCACAATGGAGGTAATGGATACGCCGGCGGATATTCTGCAGATCGCCTGGAGGGACAGTGGACTGGAAGCCGTGCTTTGGGCGGATCTGAAGAGCCATGCGTTCACAGTCACCTATCTGGATGAGCAGGGAATTATGGCAGCTTTGGATCTGGATACGGATTTTGTATGGAATCAATAACAGTAAGGCGGGACAGGGAGATATAAAATGAAGAAAAAGACATTGTATATGATAGGAAATTCTCATATCGATCCGGTCTGGTTCTGGAGCTGGGAAGAGGGAATGCAGGAGGTGAAGGCCACCTATGCCTCCGTGCTGGACAGAATGAAGGAATTTCCGGATTTCCGGTTTACCTCCACCTCCACGGCCTTCTTTGAGTGGATCGAAGAAATTCTTCCCGACATGTTTGAGGAAATCAGACAGCGTGTGGAAGAGGGGCGGTGGGAGCTTACGGGAGGCTGGTTTATTGAGCCGGACTGTCTCCTGCCCGGAGGGGAGGCCTTCGTCAGACAGGGGCTTTATGGCCAGCGCTGGCTGAAGAAAAGGTTTGGAAGGATCTGCCGGATTGGTTCCAACGTGGACAGCTTCGGACACAATTCCTCCCTTCCTCAGATCCTGAAAAAAAGCGGTATGGATGCCTATGTGTTTATGCGTCCGCGGCTTGATACGCCCGTATTCCGATGGGAGGGACTTGACGGAAGCAGCATCTGCGCCATTTCGCTTCCGGGGGAGTATACCACCTGGTTTTACGAGCCCACCAAGGAGAACATAGAGAAAACGCTGGAGGCCTCATCCGATTTTGATAAAATGGTGTGCTGCTACGGGGTGGGAAATCATGGAGGAGGGCCTACAAAAGACAATATTCACAGTATCCACCGGCTTTCCCGGGAAATAGAGCATGTGGAATTGATATTTTCTTCCTATACGGATTTCCTGAAAGAGCTGGATAAAACGGATCTGCCGCTTCGAAGGGGGCCCTTTGAAAGGATCAATGTGGGCTGCTATTCCATTGATTCCCGGTTTAAGCAGGCAAACCGGCTGGCGGAAAAGCGGCTGGCAGAGGCAGAGTTTTATCTGACGTTTGCCAAAGAGCGGCTGGGACGGTGGATGCCGGAGGCCGGAGCCATGGAAAGGCTCTGGAAGGCCGTGCTGTTCAATCAGTTTCATGACACGCTGGGAGGCACGGTTATATATGAGGCCAGAGAAAAGGCTCTGGCCCAGCTGGAAGGAGCCTGTGCAGAGGCGGAACACATTAAGGCGCTGGCAATTCAGCGTATTGTCAATACCATAGATACCCGGGAAAACAGCGCAGAGGGATTTCCTCTGTTCCTGTTCCACAGCGGGGACGGAGACTGGGAAGGCTATGTGGAGGCAGAGCTGAACTGGTTCTGTAAGGCGCCTCTGCGTCTGATGGATCCGGAAGGCAGGGAAGTGGCTTATCAGCGGATCTATACGGAAACCAAAACCAGAAATTATCATATCGGCGGACGCAGAAGGATCCTGTTTTGGGCACGGATTCCCGCCTGGGGCTATGCGGTCTACCGGGTCAGTGAAAGGGAAAGCACCCTTGCCAGCGGACTATGGACAGAGGATGCAGGCCTTAGGCCGGAAGGCTCCTGTGTCCCGGAGGCCTGTGTTCCGGAAGAACCCTGCGCACAGATAAGCTCCTGCGCAGCGGAAAAAACATGTGTGCTGGAAAACGCTTACGTCCGTCTGGAGCTGGATCCGGCAAACGGTCAGATGATATCGCTGCTGGACAAAGGCACAGGCTATGACGCCTGCCGGGGAAGCGCAGGGTTTGTACTGCTTCGGGATGAACGTGACTCCTGGGGAGGATTTCAGGGACGTCCCTTTGAGGACAGCGGGGCAGAATTTGAACTGGAGAGTCTGGAGAAGGTGGAAAAAGGGAAGCTGCGTGAGGCCATTCGGGTCATAATCCGCACAGGCGGAACGAAAATCCAGCAGATCTACCTTCTGGGAGCCAAAGACCGGGCTGTCACCGTGAGGACGCGGCTGTTTTTTGCACATCCCTGGAGTCTTTTAAAATTTGCCCTGCCAGTGGGAGAACAGTGCTGTTATGTAAGATCAGAGACGGCCTACGGCTGTCAGCTTCGGCATATATCCGATGAACAGGAGTATCCTATGCAGAGATTTCTGGACGCCTCCGACGGCGAGGGAAAAGGCCTTGCCATAGCCAACAACGGAAAGTATGCCTTCCATATGGCGGCAGGGCGCATACAGATCACTGTGGCCAGAAGCGCTATTTATGCCCAGGGAAACGGGAAGGACTGGTACGACGAGAAAGAGGATTACCGGTATCACGACATGGGGGAGCAGGATTTTACATTGGCGCTGTACCCTCATGGAGCCTCCGTGGAGAACAGCATTCTCTACCGTCTGGCGGACCGGACAGGGGGAGATTATGAATATCTGGCAGACAGCCTGCATGGGGCCGTCTGTACTGTGGAGGATGCCGGAAAAGGGGAACCTGAAGGAGTGTGGGACAGTCTGATGAGCACAGATGCTTCCAATGTGCGGATTTGTGCCGTAAAAAAGGCAGAGGATGACCAGGACACAGTGGTTCGTCTGCTGGAAACGGAGGGGAGGGATACGGTCTGCAGTCTGCATTATGGAGGAAGGAAGTATCAGGTGGCTGTGGGGCATGACTCCATTACTACCTGGAAGCTGGAAGCCGGTACGGATAATTACAGTCAGGTAAATCTGCTGGAGTGGCCGGAAGAAGACACAAAAAGCGGAAGCTGTGAAATGAATTAATTCATGTTTAATTCAGGCTGCCAAAAGGGAGCGGATTGGAGTGAAAATGAATCATATAGAACGTTTATGGTCCAGATACCCGGACTTAAGAGTATTGGAAAAAGAGATTATAAAGGGCTATGAGATCATGGAAGAGGCTTACAGCAGAGGAGGTAAGCTTTTGGTCTGCGGCAACGGAGGAAGTGCGGCGGACAGTGATCATATTGTGGGAGAGCTGATGAAGGGCTTCTACAAACAAAGAAGACTGCCAAAGGATGAGAGGGCAAAATACGGAGAGCTGGGAGAATTCCTTCAGGGAACGCTGACAGCTATAGCGCTGACTCAGCACAGCGCCCTTTCCACTGCATTTTTAAACGATGTAGAACCCTCCATGGTATTCGCACAGCAGGTGATGGGCTATGGAAGGCCGGGAGACGTATTGCTGGCCATCAGCACCTCCGGAAGCTCCGACAATGTTGTGAAGGCGGCCAGGGTAGCCAGGGCAAGGGGCCTTCAGGTGATCGGTCTTACCGGACGCGACGGAGGACAGCTGCGGGAGCTCGGCGATGTGTGTGTGACGGTACCCCTGCAGATCACGGCGGATATTCAGGAGCACCATCTGCCCATCTATCATACCTGGTGTGCTATGCTGGAGGAGCATTTTTTCCCGGAAGGGTAGGCCTGCATTTTGGATTGGCATGTGCTTTCCAAGTCTGGAAGGCAGAAAGGTTTCAATATGGAACAAAGATATTATCTTAATGGAGATGATTGGGAGATCAAGGATTTTCTGGGGGAGGACTGGGTCTGGAGAAATGCGGAAAAAAGAAATACCAGGGATGTAAGGTGGTGGAGAAGAGCCTGCGTTCCGGGCAGCATCACAAATGATCTGTGGAAGACCGGAGAAATACCGGATCCTTATTTTGAGAAAAACAGCTTGCTGCTGGAGTGGATTCCTCAGCGCACCTGGCTGTATCGTAAATGCTTTCTGCTCCCGGAGCACATGAAGGGCAGGCGTATCACTCTGCACTTTGAGGGAATCGATTATGAGGGATTATTTTTTCTCAATGACCATTACCTTGGAAAGCACAGCAGTATGTATACGCCGGTGTCCTTTGATGTGACCGGGCTTTTGGAGACGGAGGGAAGCAATCAGCTTTCGGTGGTATTACAGAAGGCGCCGGACGAACAGCCTCAGGTCAGCAGAACGGAATATGTGAAGACCCATAAATGCCGTATGACCTACTGGTGGGATTTCTGCCCCAGAATGATCCATGTGGGCATCTGGGACGATGTGTACCTGGAGGCTCATGGAGAGGCCGTACTGGAGGATGTTTATGTGCGCGCCTTTCCCGTATTTTCCCACCTGAAAGAAGCTTCAGGCCGGAAGGATGTCCCACGACAGGCGGAAAACGCCCGGATACAGGTTCAGACAACAATCTGTTCAGACAGGAAGCGCAAGGGAGATCTGGTGCTGAAGCTGAGCGAAAAAGCAGCGGCGCCGGACGTATCCCCCAGGCCGGATGACTGGATCGGCCCGGAGGATGAGAATGTCTTGGAGAAGCGCCTGGAGATCCCTCTTGCAGAAGGAACGAACAAGATTTTGGTGAGTCTGGAGCTGAAAAATCCCAGGCTGTGGTATCCCAACGGATATGGGGAACAGCCCCTGTATGAGCTTCGGGCGGAAATTCATTTGCCTGTGGAGACTTCCGGGACAAATGCTCCAAATCAAATTTCCCATGAAAAAAGTGTTACCTTTGGCATCCGGTCCTTGGAGTTTGTTCCCAATGAGGGAGCGGAGGCGTCGGCAGACCATTACAGGCTGAAGGTGAACCATAGGGATGTATATATCAAAGGCTGGAACTGGGTGCCTATGGATGTGATGTATGGAGTGAGGAGACCTGAAAAGCTTGCACACCTGCTTTCCCTGGTCAGGGACGCTCATGTGAATATGCTGCGGGTCTGGGGAGGCGGACTGATAGAGAGAGAGGACTTCTATGAGCTCTGTGACCGGTATGGAATATTACTGTGGCAGGAGTTTATTCAGTCCAGCTCCGGAATTGATAACAAGCCTTCCGAGTCCCCGGAATTTTTAAAGCTGATGGAGCAGGAGGCCCAGGCCATTATTCCCCGGAAGAGAAATCATCCCTCTCTGGCCGTATGGTGCGGAGGAAACGAGCTGCAGAGCGAAGGCCAGTCCATGATTCGGGAATCGGAGCCGGTGATCAGGCTGCTGCGCCGGGCGGTTCTGGAGCTGGATCCGGATCGGAAATTCCTTTCCTCATCCCCTTCCGGAAGGATCTTCAACAATACACTGGAGGAAATTGCCAAAGATCCGGATGGGCTGCACGACGTACACGGCCCCTGGGAGCATCAGGGTCTGACGGCACAGTACACCCTGTACAACAGCGGCACATCACTGTTTTCCAGCGAATACGGCGTGGAGGGAATGACCAACTACAACACACTGAAAAAGTCTGTGTCCCCGGAGCATATGTGGCCTCCCGACAGAAATAATCCGGTCTATTTCCACCGTGGTTCCTGGTGGAATAATTATACGCTGGTTCAGGAATGCTTCGGAGGTTGTCTGGATAAGATAGAGGATGTCATCTGTGCCAGCCAGTTTTTGCAGTACGAGGGCCTGAAGTACGCGGTGGAATCCAATCGGAGAAGGGCCTTCTGCAACAGCGGAAGCATGATGTGGCAGTTCAACGAGCCATATCCCAACAATTACTGTACCAGCAGTGTGGATTATTACGGTCAGCCCAAGCCGGTTTATTACGGAATCCGCAAGGCCTATGCGCCCCTTCAGCTGACTGCCTCTTTTCCCTCTCAAACGGTTTTTGGGCTGGAGCAGGTGGAGAGCGCCTTATACAGCCATAACAGTAGGAAAGAAGCTGTGGAGCTGCAGGTATTTTTCCGCATCATAGGCGCCGGCGGCGGAATTTATCAGGAAGAAGCCTTTCAGGTGACGGCGTTGGCAGAAAGTCAGCCCATCGGGAAGGTTATCATTGATACGGGCAGGATTCGGGAGGATTATTTTGTGGCGGTTTTGGAAGGAAGAGGCGCCGACGGGACGATTTTATGTGAAAACAGATATCTGTTTACCGCGGGAGAGAACCTTGCCTGTCTCCTTGTGCCCGCACAGCCTCTGGAACTGGATTATAAACGAATGCACAGAGATGAACAAGGGTATGAGACGGGCATTCTGAGAATCAAAAATCCCGGGAAACGAATTGTGCCCGGAGTTAAGCTCCAGTGGGATTGCGAGCCTGACTCCGGTGTCTACGGGGATTTCTCGGACAATTTCCCATATCTGCTGCCCGGCGAGGAAATATCAGTCACAACAGCTTTCAGCGATCTGGAGGAAAAAACTGCGGGAATCACTGCTGAGGGACTGGGCTTAATGAGGCAGAGCGTTCCTTTGTCATTTACACAATAACTATATTATTGTAGTCTATCAAATCAGGAAAAGCCTTGTCTGTAAATACAGTGGGGACGTTCAGGTCCACCACCTTGATCATGGTGACTACATTATACTTGCTGGAATCCAGAAGAAAAAAGGATTTGCTGGAATTCTGAATGGCCAACTGCTTGATCAGACATTCATTGATGTCATGATTTGTGATCCCGGAGGTTCTACTGAAGCCGTTAGCTCCCAGAAAGCACTTGTTAAAATGATAGTTGCGCATATCGCTTTCGGCCACGGGGCCGATGCAGGAGTTGGTGGCGATCTTGATATTTCCGCCCACCATAATACTGGGGATATGGTTGGAAACCAGCTGGTTAATATGGAAAATTCCGTTTGTGATCACTGTGATGGGGCGTCCCACCAGATGGGGGATCATTTCCAGGGTAGTGCTGGAGGGATCCAGAAAAACAGCGTCTCCGTCTTCTATGGCAGAGGCCGCTGCCGCTGCCAGTTTTTCTTTTGCGGCTTTGTTTAACAGCAGCTTGGCGGTGATATTCAGCTCAGGGGTATTCTGGGTCAGCTTCACTCCGCCCCCATGAAGCTGATTGACCTGCCCTTTGGTTTCCAACTCCCTCAGATCTCTTCTCAGGGTGGAAGTGGAGATTCCCAGTGCCGCCTGAAGGTCTTCCAGATACAGAATGGTATTGGCTTCTTTTAACATATGTATAATCGTTTGCTGTCTGATAGCGGGTATCATAATAGCCTCCTCATAAGCGTTTATTCATAAAATATTATAGCGAAAGAATCAAAAAATGTAAATAAAAAAGTGACAGAAAATGAATAGTTTCCATGATTTGTGAAAAAAAATGAAATATTTGCAATATTCCCGAAAAACCTGCGAAAAATGAGGCGGATTTTTTGCGGTTTCAAGAGGTAAATTCACTTTTTGTGACAAAAAATAAACTTATTTTGAAAAATATTGAAATAATACTTGCATAATTTGAAAATAAATGATACAGTGTGAACATAAGACTTGAACAAGCTTATAAATCAAAGTAAAGGGAGGACTTTCAATGAAGAACAAGGTTTTCAAAAAACTGGCGGCCCTTGCACTGGCCGGAACCATGGTGATGGGTCTTGCGGCCTGCGGAAATGATGCAGACGGCAACAATAATTCTTCCTCCGGAGGAAACGGATCAAGCACTCCCGAATCGTCAAAGACTGATTCGGACAACCAGAGTGATACCGGAAATAACGAAGGTGAAGTGGTTGAGATCGAGTTCTGGGGATGGTGGAGCTCCGAGGCGAGAAAGCCCCATATCGAGCATATGGTAAACAGCTTCAATGACTCTCAGGACAGAATCAAGGTAACCTATGTGGACATCCCCTGGGATGATATCTTCACCAAGAACATTGCCCAGATCGTGGACGGCAATCCCTGTGACGTTATGGCCGGCAACTTCGGTGATGTGCCTTACAGAGCATCTCAGGATCAGCTGACCGCGCTGGATGATTACCTGGGCGATTTGGACACCAGCAAGTTCTTTGAAGTATATCTGGATAACTGTAAGGGTGAAGACGGAAAGACCTATGCACTTCCTCTGGTGGCAGATACCAGATTCATCTACTACAATAAAGAACTGTTTGCCGCTGTGGGCGTGTCCGAGGAAAACGGCAATATGCCCAAGACCTGGGAAGAGCTGCAGAATCTGGCCTTCCAGCTTGATAAATTCAACGACGACGGCAGTATCGATGTAATGGGCTTCCATCCTTCTCTGGGCAATGGCGGAAACGATGCCTGGATAGTGAATGCCAACGCAGGAAAGCTCTGGTATGATCCCGATGCGGAGAAGATGATCGTTGATACGGATCTGAACAAAAAGGCCATGGAATATATCATGAGCTACACTGAGCATTACACCCAGAGAACTGTAGATGATTATAAGGCGGCGTTTTCCTCCGGTATGGCAGATCCTTTCTGCTCCGGCAAGCTGGCCATGCTGATCCAGACCAATGCTTATCGTTCCGCCATCAAACAGAATGCTCCGGATCTGGATTACGGCGTAATGCTGATGCCTGAAATGACCGAGGGCAACGGCCACTGGGTCAACGGCGGCGGATTTACCATTGAGATTCCCTTCGGAGCGAAGCATCCCGAAGAGGCTATGGAGTTCATTAAGTGGATGACCAGCCCTGAGATTCAGGCTTACTGGGCTCTGAACATGGGTGAGGTTCCTACCATTAACGGTATCACTGACGAGACTCTCCTTGACGATGTGGTTTATCAGGCATCCATGGAAGCTCTGAAGGAAACCAACCTGGGCACCTATCCCAACGAGATCTCCGGCTTCAAGGATATTCTGAATGCCGAGCTGGATCTGATTCTGGTAGGACAGAAGAGCATTGAGGATGCGCTGAAGGATGCAGATGCTACCATCAAGGCCACCTATAATGTGGAATAAATCCGCAAATCCCTGAGCCTCAACGGACGCGGTAATAGTGAATATGGGCAGGAGCTGTTTCCTGCCCATTCTTTTTACCGGCCTGATCTTGATGTCAGAAACTATCATTGTTACATACCAATAGGGGGTAAGAATAGAGAAATGAGTAAAAGAAAAGTCAAAACAAAAATGAGCCCTATGCAGAAAAAAGAGGCCTTTATGGCATATCTTTTTATTTCTCCCTGGATCGTGGGTGTGCTTGTACTGCTGCTTGGTCCTATGATCTTTTCCTTTATTACCAGCTTTTTTGATTATAACATGATAAAAATGTCCTTCTGTGGACTTGACAATTATAAACGGCTGTTTTTTGTGGATACCCTGGCTGCCCGTTCCTTTAAGAATACGCTCTGGTACGCCTGTGTCAACATACCGGTGGTGACTGTAGGCGGGGTAATCGTAGCCACTCTGCTGAACAGAGCGGTGTGGGGGATGAGAACCTTCCGGACCATTTATTATCTTCCCTCCATTATGGTAGGTGTGGGCACCTACTTTCTCTGGATGCTGATCCTGAACCCCAGCAACGGACTCGTAAATACGATCCTTGGTTTTATCGGCATTCAGGGGCCGGCGTGGCTCTCCGATCCCAACTGGACAAAGCCCTCCATCATTATTATGAATGTATGGGGGCTGGGAGGGCAGATGCTTTTGTATCTGGCCAGACTGCAGAGTATTCCTCAGACCTATTACGAAGCGGCCTCCATCGACGGCGCCGGAAGGCTGACCCAGTTTTTCAAGCTTACAATTCCCATGCTTTCACCTATAATTTTTTATAACCTTACCATCGGAATTATCGGCGCTTTTCAGGTTTTCCAGGAAGGCTACGTATTCTCGGGGGACGGTACCGGCAATCCGGCGGGCTCTCTGCTGTTCTACAATCTGCATGTTTGGAATAATGCCTTCAAGCAATATAAAACCGGATATGCTAACGCTATGTCCTGGTGTCTGTTCGCCTTTATCATGCTGTTGACACTGATCAATCGCAAGATTTCCAACAAATGGGTGTTTGAGGAGGAGTAAGATGAGTAAAATTCAGAAGCCGCACAAATATAAAAAGGACCGGATATTTGATACCATTCTGTTCGTTATATTGATCCTGGGAGCCATCATTATTCTGTTTCCTCTGTTATGGATGGTTATGACCGCCTTAAAGACCACCCAGGAGGTGGCGAAATATCCGCCCACCCTTTTTCCGGAGGAGTTCCATTTTGAAAACTTTGCCGTGGCCTGGTCCAAGGCGCCCTTTACGCAATATACCCTGAATACGCTGTTTCTGGTATTCGTCAACATGATAGGAGCGGTATTTGTCAATTCTCTGATTGCCTATGCTTTTGCAAAGATGAGGTTTCCGGGAAGGGATTTCCTGTTTACTATTATCCTGGCCACCATGATGATTCCCGGCTTTACCATGCTGATTCCCCAGTACGTGATCTTTTCCAAGCTGCACTGGGTGGGAACCTACCTGCCGCTGACAGTTCCCGCATTTCTGGGAAATGCTTTTCACATCTTTATGATGAGACAGTTTTACCGCACCATACCCTCCGAGCTTTCTGAAGCCGCCAAGATCGATGGGGCAGGACATTTCTATATTTGGCTGAGGGTTATGATGCCGTTGGTTAAACCAATTATGGCCACCATCGCCCTGGTAACCTTCAAGGGTGTCTGGAGCGATTTCCAGGGACCGCTGCTGTATTTGAGCGACAAAGCCAAATACACTCTCCAGCTGGGACTGAATGTATTTAAGGGCAGGGGCTTTACAGACTGGAATTACCTGATGGCAGTTTCCTTCCTGTCCATGATACCGATTCTGATGCTGTTCTTCTGTTTCCAGAATTATTTTATACAGGGCATGAACATATCCGGCGCGGATAAGTAAAAAATCAGCAGACTGAAAAAGACATATTGGGAGGTGCAAAGTTTGAAAAAACTGATGATCATTCATACCACACCGGCTACCATTCAGAGTCTGACCGACCTGGTCAGTCAGGAGATGCCGGGCGTGGAAGCAGTAAATATTCTGGATGATTCCATTCTAAAGGATATGGTGTCGGGACGGAACGTGGAGCTGGTGGAAAAAAGGTGGATAACCTATGCATCCATGTGGCAGGCCATCGGAGCGGATGCTGTCCTGAGCGCCTGTTCCACCGTGGGAGAATTTGCGGAAAAAGCAGATCGGCAATTTCCCGTTCCTGTGCTTCGAATCGATGAAGCCATGGCCGAAGAAGCCGTGAAAGCAGGAAAAAAGATCAGTGTCTTTGCAACCCTTCGCTCTACTTTGGATCCCACGGTGGATCTGATCCGCAGAAAGGCAGAGGCGGCGGGAAAGAGCTGCACAGTGACTACCAATCTGGTGGAAGGGGCCTATGACCAGCTGATGGCAGGAAACAAGGATGAGCATAACCGCAGGATCCGGGAACAGGTAGCGGCTCAAATAGCGGATACGGACGTAGTGGTTTTGGCCCAGGCTTCCATGGCCGGCGCCCTGGAGGACTTTGAGGAGTGGCAGATGAGTAAAATCCTCACAAGTCCTCTGTCCGGCATCCGGCACGTGAGAAATGTGATGAAGGCCATATAAGTCAGGCAGGAGAAACGGAACTTATGGAATATTATATGGGCATTGATTTGGGAACCACCCATCTGAAAGCAGGCATTTTTTCGGAGGATGGAGTTCCTAAGGAAATATTTTCCGTGAATACTCCGGTTCATAGAGAACAGCAGGGAGAGTATTACGATCCGACGGAATGGATGAAGCTGCTACAGGCTATGCTGGATCGTGGAGAAGAAAAATACGGAAGGATGCGTGGAATCGGTATCACAGGCATGGCAGAGGCCGGGATCATGCTGGACCGCCACAGCCTTCGGCCCCTTACCGGCATCATTCCCTGGTATGATAAACGTACGTTCCCTATTTCAGGTCGGATGACAAAAGAAGAGGAACAGGAGGCATTCTGTAAAACGGGATTGCGAAACAGCTATAAATACGGAATTTATAAGTATTTGTGGAGCCTGGAAAACAGCGGGATTTCACCGGAAAGCACGCTCTGGCTGTCTGCCTGTGACTACATTTTCTTCTGCCTGACCGGAGAGCTTGCCACGGACCCTACCTTTGCCGCCCGGACCTTTGTGTACGATATCCGCAAAAGACAATGGGACGGAGAAAGAATCCAGGCTATGGGGCTTCGGGAGGAAAATTTTCCAAAAATCGTTCCCTCCGGACGCTTCGCGGGAGCCATGAAGGGCACCGGGATCCCTGTGGCAATATGCGGCCACGATCACCTCTGCTCCGCTTTTGGTCTGCTGGAGCAGGAGGGGGAGCTTTGTGACAGCTGTGGGACGGCGGAAACCTATATCGGTCTTATGGATCAGCTTCCGGAGGATGCAATGGCCCGGGACAGCGGTCTGGTGTTCGGCCCCTTTGTAACGGAAGGCAGATATTTCGGAATGGCCAATCTTTCTTCCTCCGGCCAGTCTTTGGAATGGCTTCGAAAATGCGTGGGAGGCGGAGCGCTGACCTATGACAGAATCGGGGAAATGCTGGAGGCCGGCATGAACGGACCCGGAGAAATATTGTATCTGCCCTATCTTTCCGGCATGGGCAGTCCGCTTTTTCTGCCGGAAGCTACGGGAGCTCTGCTGGGACTTCGGGCAGCACACACTATTGCCGACCTGGTAAAGGCAGTGATAGAGGGAGTCTGCTGTCAGTGCAGATGGATCCTGGAAACGGGCTTTGGAAAAGGGGAAGCCGCCGTCATTGCCACGGGGGGATCCACCGCGCTTTGTCAGTGGATGCAGTATAAGGCAGATATTCTAAACAAAAAGGTATCTGTTTCCCGGATCGGGGAAGGTACGCTTTTTGGCGCAGCGGCGCTGATGCTGGAGCAGAATACAGGCAGAAGACCTGTTCTTTCGGGAAGGTTTTCCCGGGAGTATTTTCCGGAGCCTGTCAGGGCCGAAGCCTATGATACATTTTATTTAAAAAAATTTTTGCCCTGTATGAGGGCATGGACATCTTTTTACAGGGAGGTATAATAAATATGAAGCAGGTTGAGAATTTAACAAATTTACTGGAAAATGCCAGAAAGGGAAAATATGCTGTGGGCTCTTTTTCTCCCAGATATACGAAGCTGATTCTACCGGTGGTGCAGGCCGCCGTAGAGACGGATTCCCCGGTGATCGTACAGCTGTCGGAAAAGGAGATCATCCGGCATCAGGTGAACGTGGAGGCCTTTGCCCGGGAGTTTTACAGAGTGGTGGAGGAACTGGATCCACAGGTGCCCATTGCCCTGCACTTAGATCACACCAAGACCTTTGATGTAATCCGTCAGGCTATCGACGCCGGTTTTACCTCCGTGATGATCGATGCCTCGGAATATGAATTTGAGGAAAATGTCAGGATCACCCGGCAGGTGGTGGAGTACGCAAAGCCCAGGAAGGTTACCGTGGAGGCAGAGCTTGGAAAGATCGGCACTACGGATTTTGTGGAGACAGACCACGATGAGGAATTGTTTACCGTTCCGGAGGAAGCGAAGGAATTTTGTGAGCGCACCGGGGTGGACTGTCTGGCGGTATCCGTGGGAACAGCCCATGGTATCTACACCGTTCGTCAACCTCATGTGGACTATGACAGGCTGGAAAGGATCAACAGCCTGACCCGCGTTCCCCTGGTTTTGCACGGCGGCTCCGGCGTTCCAAGCCAGATGGTGCGCAAGGCTGTCCAGATGGAAAGCGGCGGCGTCAGCAAGGTGAATATTGCCACGGATGTGGAGCAGGCCATGCTGCAGGTGGTAGGCCGGGAGGGCCATATGACGGAGGCGGAGCTGAATAGCTGTACGGAAGAGCAGATTGCACAATCCAGAGAGGCCGTAAAGGAGCTGGTAAAGGAAAAAATGTGCTGCTATGTGATGTCTGCAGGGCATGGAAAATAATAAGCAATGGGTAGGCGCAGAGGGTATATACATGAAAAAAATCAATGAAAAGAAGCTTTATATGATCGGAAACGCACATCTGGATCCGGTATGGCTGTGGAACTGGCAGGAGGGATTTCAGGAGGCCAAGGCTACCGTCCGTTCCGCTCTGGACCGCATGCAGGAGGATGATGCGTTCATTTTCTCCTGCAGCTCGGCGGCATTTTATGAGTGGGTGGAGAAAAATAATCCGAAAATGTTTCAGGAGATTTGTCAGAGGGTGGCAGAGGGCCGCTGGGAAATCGTAGGCGGCTGGTATATACAGCCGGACTGCAATATCCCCGGAGGGGAAGCTCTGGCCAGGCAGGGGCTGTATGCCCAGCGGTATTTTCTGGAAAAATTCGGCGTTACGGCAAAGACGGGCTATAATGTGGACAGCTTCGGACACAATGGCATGCTGCCTCAGATCCTGGCCAAATCCGGAATGGAAAACTATTGCTTTATGCGTCCCATGCCTCTGGAAAAGGGACTTCCCGGGCGGATTTTCTGGTGGAGAGCTCAGGACGGCTCCCGGGTATTGACCTATCGGATTCCCTATGAATACTGCTCCGGCGGCAAGGATCTGGAAACCTATGCCAATCGTCTTCTCTGTGAGCTGGAGGAGGGCGAGGACGAGATGATGATGTTCTACGGAGTGGGGAACCATGGCGGGGGTCCCACCAAAGAGAATATCCGGTCCATCCGGGAGCTGGACAGCCGGGAGGATATGCCGCACATGAAAATGAGCACCACGAAAGCCTTTTTCGATGCCATGAGGGCCTCCGGAAGGGATTTCCCCGTGGTGGAGTCTGATCTTCAGCACCACGCCAGCGGCTGCTACAGCGTTCACTCCGGCATTAAGAGAGGCAACCGCAAATCGGAGCTGGAGCTGATCCGGGCGGAGAAGTGGAGCGCCGTGTCCAAAATAGTTGAGGGCCAGCCCTATCCCGAGGATTTTGAGAGAGGCTGGAAGGACGTGCTTTTCAACCAGTTCCACGATATTCTGGCGGGAACCAGCATCCCCAGCGCCTATGAGGACGCTTCTTACCTGACGGGAGAGGCCATGGCCATCGGCCAGAGGAATGTAAATTATGCCATTCAGGCCATTTCCTGGGATATTCAGATCGATCTGGATACTGCCATGAAGCCCATTGTGGTGTTTAATTCCCACAGCTTCGGAGGAAGGATGGCGGTGGAGCTGGAGGTACGGGGACTGTCCAATGACCGCTTTAGGCTGGAGGACGAGGAAGGAAACCTGATCCCGGCCCAGAGGATTACCTCCGAGGCAACCGTAAACGGACAGTCCAGGCTTTTGTTTGTGGCAGACCTTCCTTCCCTGGGATATCGGGTATTCAAGCTCTATACCAATCTGGAGGAGGAGCCGGCCAAGCCTGCGGCAGTGACAATCACGGAAAGCTCGCTGGAAAATGACCGCTTTAGGCTGGAATTCAATCCGGAGACAGGCTTTCTGTCCAGCTATTTTGACAAGGAGCTGGAGCTGGAGATTTTGCGCAGGGAAGGGGCCAGACTTGTGGTGCTGCGGGATCCCGGAGACACCTGGAGCCATAATATCTTTAAGTTTGATCAGGAGCTCGGGCATATGTCTCTGGTAAGCATACGGCGGCTGGAGGAAGGGCCGGTGCGTTCTGCCCTTCGCATCAAATATGAGTATAACCAGTCCTATGTAACCCAGGATTTCCGTGTGTACCGGGATCTGAATCATGTGGAGGTCAAGGTTCGGATCGACTGGAGAGAACCGGGAACGATCCTGAAGCTGAAGTTTCCCGTAAACTTTAACTTCCGCAAGCCCACCTATGAAATTCCTTTCGGATACGTTGAAAAATCCGCCAACGGGGAAGAGGAGCCCGGCCAGACCTGGATTGATTTTACAGGAGAGCATTTCTCCAAAGGGAAAATGTATGGCCTGGCTATAGCCAACGACAGCAAATACAGCTACAGCTTTGATGTGGACGAAATGTCGGTGACCCTGCTGAAAAATTCCGTCTATGCCCATCATGATCCCAAAAAGCTGGATCCGGAAGAAGAGTACCTTTATGTGGACAGCGGCCTTCAGGAAATGACCTACGCGCTGGTGCCTCATGAGAATACCTGGAAGCAGTCGGAGATTCTGCAGGTGGCGGCAGTGATCAATCAAAGGCCCATGACGGTGGTGGAAACCTTCCATCCGGGAAGCCAGCCCCAGAAAAAGAGCTTTCTGGCCGTGGACGCAAAGGAGATTCTGGTCAGCGCCATAAAGGAGGCGGAGGATAAGGGCGGCGTGGTGATCCGCGCCTATGAGGCAATGCACCGCCAGACGCCCTGCCATATAGAGGCAGCTTTTATGGATCGCAGTATCGATACGGTCTTTGCCCCCAGCGAGATCAAAACCTTTTATCTGCCCTATGATCGGGAGCAGCCTGTTCGGGAGGTAAATTTAATCGAATTGTAACTGTGAAAAATGTAAAAAAGCCTCTCGGAATTTCTCTGCACCTGATTTTGCGAGAGGCTTTTGCTGAAAAAAGGTGGTAACGTAAAATGGTATTTACTGTGGTGATCGCTGACGACATAACAGGGGCCAATGATATCGGGGTTATGTATGCCAAATCCGGTCTGGATACGGTGGTTTACAGCCTGGATAAGCTGGAGGAGGATTTTGTGCCGGTCCACCAGGTAACGGTCATCGATACCAACTCCAGATTTTGTACCCCGGAGGAAGCCTACAAAAGAGTCTACTCCATAACAAAAAGGATCGGACCCAGAGGGGCTGTACAATTTATAGATAAGCAATGCTCCGTGTTTCGAGGAAATATCGGAGCTGAATTTGATGCCATGCTGGATGCTCTGGGAGAGAAACACGGCATGGTTGTTCTGGCTTTTCCGGACAACGGCAGGACTACCGTAAATGGAATTCATTATGTGTACGGTGTAAGGCTTGAGGATTCCCAGTTCCGCAATGACCCGGTGCATCCCATGCGGCAGTCCTCCCTGGTGGACATTTTGTCGGCTCAGACCAAAAGAAGGGTTGCCCTGGTGCCGGCGGCAGTGCTGGATCAGGGAAGGGAGGCGCTGCTTCAGGAGATAGAACGCAGAAAGAAGGAAGCCTCCTATCTGATCTTTGACGCCAGAGACAATGCAGATTTGGAGCTGCTGGCGCAGGTGCTGAAGGATGAACCGGTGATCTGCGGCAGCTCTGCCCCGGGCTTTTACCTGGGCAGATTGTATGCCCGGGAAAAGGGAATAGTACCGCCCGTGGGGGAAAACAGATCGGGAGACGAGAAAATCTTATCCATAGCAGGCAGCCTGACGCCTCAGACAAGGGCTCAGACAGAATATATGAAAAAACAGGGGTATCCCGTCCTGACCCTGGATACCAGAAGGCTTTTTGAGGAAGATACCCGCCAGGCAGAGGAAGAGAGGATCCTTAAGGAATACGCCAAAGCCCATGACAGATCCCGTATTACACTGATTCATTCCCTGCAGGATGAGGAACTGGTGAGAGAGACTAAGGAAGCCGCAGCCCGAAAGGGTCTGACCAATACGGAGGTGTCGGAGGCTGTGTCTCGGCAGCTGGCAGAACTGGCCTGTATAATCGGGGAAAAATACAGTATACGAAAGTACATGATCTGCGGAGGCGATACCAGCGGAGCCTTCTGTGACCGGTTTCATATCCGAGGGGTCAAGGTGCTGGAGGAGATCGAGCCTGGACTGCCGGTCTGCAGAAGTATTACGGAGCCTTATTACGAGCTGGTGCTGAAATCAGGCTCCTTTGGCAGCGAAAGCTTTCTGGAAACTGCGGCGGGGTATTTGTAAAGGAGACAAAACAGTGAGATATGTAGGTGGTATTGATATCGGAGGGACCAAGTGTGCCGTCAGCATCGGGGAAGTTCAGAACATGACTGTAAAAACCCTGGAAAAGATTAAATTTCCCACGCCCTCAGGGCCGAAAGCTTCTATTCAGGCCATGATCCGGGCTCTGCGGGAGCTTACAGAAAAACATCCCCAATGTCCTTTGGAGGCTGTGGGGGTCAGCTGCGGAAGTCCCCTGGATTCCCGCAGGGGAATGATTCTGGCTCCGCCCAATCTGCCGGACTGGATCGACGTGGACATTGTGACGCCCTTCGAAAAGGAATTCGGTGTGCCTGCGGCGTTGCAGAATGATGCCAACGCCTGCGCCCTGGCCGAATGGATGTGGGGCGCAGGAAAGGGAAGCCGCAACATGATCTTTCTCACCTTCGGCACCGGCATGGGCGCCGGACTGATCCTGGACGGCAGACTGTATACGGGAACAAACGACATGGCGGGAGAGGCCGGGCATGTGAGGCTGGCTTCGGATGGGCCGGTGGGCTATCACAAGGCGGGCTCCTTCGAGGGCTTCTGCAGTGGAGGCGGTATTGCCCGGATGGGAGCGGCCATGATAAAAGAGCACCTGAGCCGGGGCGGAAGCACCTTGATTCTGCCTCCGGGAACAGAGCCGGATCAGGTGACGACAGCCGATATCGGACGGGCGGCTCAAAGCGGTGATCCGTTGGCGCTGTGTATTATGGAAAGAGCCGGGGAGAAGCTGGGAATGGGGCTGGCCATGCTGGTGGATATCTTAAATCCCCAGGTGATTGTCATTGGCAGTATTTTCCTGCGGCAGGAGGCGATTCTGCGCCCTGCCATGGAAAGAATATTGTCCAGAGAGGCTTTATCCTACAACTTGAATGTCTGCAGGGTAGTGCCTGCGGGGCTGGGTGAGGAGTTGGGCGACTATGCTGCTTTCTCTGTGGCCATGAACAAATTACGGGAGGTGCAATAGGCATGAAGGTCAGAGATCCTTTTTTTCAACTGGAGCGGATTCGAAAATATGTGGATGAGGATATTTTTCCGGCCAGGATCCGGAAAACCATGGAGCTTCCCCGATGGAAGTACACGGAAAATTCCATGGAGGAAAAAATAGATGATGCCTATATGGTTGCCTATGACGACTCCGGGTGGAAGGATTTTACCCTTGGACAAAGCTGGGGCGGCTATGACAAGGTAGCCTGGTTCCGCACAAGGGCCGCGATTCCGGCGGATTTTTGCGATGAAGGCGGGAGTCTGGGCCTGCGAGCCATCGTAGGACCCAGGGACGGGGGCGGCTCCACCGCGGAAACCCTGCTCTATGTGGACGGACATCCGGTACAGGCCGTGGATATCTGGCATGAGGAAGCTTTTCTGGATCCTGCAATCTATCAGGGGAAAAATACTCTGCAGATTTCTCTGAAGGCCTGGAGCGGGGTGCTGGACATCCCCAAAGTGAGAGTTTTCAAGGAAGCGGCCATGGTGCTGATAGACCGGGATATGGACCGGTTCTATTTTACTGTGGACACTCTGTTAAAGTGTCTGGAGCTTTTGAAGGAAAGCGATCTGAGACGGATCCGTATGACAAAGCTGCTGGTAGAAGCCTTTCGGATGGTGGATTTCATGCACTACAGGGAAAAGGCCTTCTACGACTCTGTAGGGGCCGCCTGTGAATATCTGGTTCAGGAGCTGGAGGAGCTGGCCCGGATCCAGGAGATCAAGCCTACGGTCACGGGTGTGGGCCATTCCCATATCGACATGGGCTGGCTGTGGCGTTTTTCCGCTACCCGGGAGAAGGCCTCCCGTACCTTTTCCACGGTGCTGAACCTTATGCGCCAGTTTCCGGAGTACCGCTATATGCACAGCTCTCCGCAGCTGTATCGTTTCCTGGAGAAGGATTACCCCGAGATATTTGAGGCGGTAAAGGAAAAGATAAAACAGGGACAGTGGGAAATCACCGGCGGCATGTGGGTGGAGCCGGATACAAACCTTCCCACCGGAGAATCTCTGATCCGGCAGTTTTTGTTCGGAAAGCGCTACATGAAGCAGGAATTCGGCGTAGATTCCAGGCTGGTATGGCTTCCGGATGTATTCGGCTACAGCGGGGCCCTTCCTCAGATCATAAGGAAGTCCGATATGGATTATTTTATGACCACCAAGATCAGCTGGAACCAATATAATCACTTCCCTCACGATACCTTCTGGTGGCAGGGAATCGACGGAAGCAGAGTTTTTGCACATTTTATCACCACACCGGAAAACGGCTCCTGGTACTACACCTACAACGGCACCATGGAACCGGAGGAGATTACCGGTATCTGGGAAAATTACAAGGACCGGGATAAAAATGACGAGCTTTTGCTGGCCTTCGGCTGGGGAGACGGCGGAGGCGGACCCACCAAGGACATGCTGGAGAGGGCCAGGGTCATGAAAAATATCCCCGGCATTCCCAGAGTTCAGATCGATACCGCGGAAAATTATTTTAACCGGATCTACGAGAACTGCCAAAAGGATAGGCTGGGAGTCTGGGACGGAGAGCTTTACTTTGAATTTCACCGGGGAACCTATACCTCCCAGGCCAGAGTAAAGAGGGACAACCGGAAGGCAGAGGTTATGATGCATGATCTGGAGTTTTTGTGGGCCTATGGGGATATGCTGGCGGGAACGGACACTTATCCCCGGGATGAGATCAATGCAATGTGGGAGGAAATGCTGTTAAACCAGTTCCACGATGTGCTTCCCGGATCATCCATCCGTCAGGTATACGAGGATACCGCCCAAATCTATGAGCGGCTGCGGGAAAAGGGAGGTAATCTGCTGTCCCGTGTGGAAAAAAAGCTTGCAGAGAGCATCGGACTGGAAGAAAACCAGCTGGCCGTGTGGAACAGCACCGGTTGGAGCCGGGATGATATCCTGCTGGTGCCCTGGTCGGAAAGAGTTGCAAAAGACACCCAATTTAGCCAGGAAGGACAGCCCTGCATCCGGCAGGAGACGGAGGAAGGACTTCTGGTATTTGTAAAAAATATTCCTGCCTATGGGTATACGGTGCTCACTTGTACTTCCCAATGCGCTGCATCCGACGACGAAGGCCATTCGGAACATGAGGTCTGTGAGCTGTGCATTCACGACAATGTGATGGAAAACCGGTTTTATCGGATTATTTTCCGGGAGGACGGCCAGATTGACTCCATTTATGACAAGGAGGCAGATCGGGAAGTGGGCTGCGGACAGCCTTTGAATGTGTTTACCGCCTTTGAAGACAAGCCTCAGCGGTTCGATGCCTGGGATATTGACATTTATTATGAGGATAAGCCTTATCCCGCTCCCAGGCTGACAAAACGGCAGGTCATATCTCAGGGGCCGGGGGAAGCCGTTCTGCGCCAGACCTTTGCTTTCGGCTCTTCTGTGATCCGCCAGGACGTGGCGATATACAGTGACCGGAAACGGATCGATTTCCGCACCCAGGTGGACTGGAAGGAAAAACAGGTGCTTCTGCGGGTGTACTTCCCTGTGGATATTCATGCCTCCAGCGCAACCTATGAAATACAGTGCGGTAATATTGAGCGGCCCACCCACGTGAACACGGAATGGGATTTTGCCAAATTCGAGGTGTGCGCACAGAAATGGGTGGATCTGTCCGAAGAGGGCTACGGCGTTTCCCTGCTCAACGACTGTAAATACGGACACGATATTCACGGCAATACCATAGCCATGACGCTGATCAAATCCTCTGTCCGCCCCGACGAAACCGCGGACCGCTGCCTGCATGAGTTTACCTATTCTTTATATCCTCATACAGGCTCCGTAAAACAGTGCCAGGTACAGCAGGAGGCCATGGATCTGAATCTGCCGTTGTTTTCCATGGCCCCCAAAAGCCCTGCCTTAGATGATGCGGCGGCCAAGGCTCCGGGAAGGAATGGGGAGATGGCCGGCAGTCTGCTTGCCACAGACAGCGATCACATCGTTATCGACACCGTGAAGCGGGCGGAGGACGAGAGAGCCTATATTGTCCGTCTGTACGAGTATAAAAACAAAAAAGGAAAGGTCTCTTTAAAGTTCAGTGTTCCGGTGGTCAGGGTTCAGGAGACCAATCTGATAGAGAGACCCCTGAAGGAATGTCCTGTGGAGGAAAATGGGATCACCTTCTCTGTCACCGGGTATGAGATTAAAACCTTCAAGGTAAAGGTGACGGCGGAGGCTCTGGATCCTCAGCCAAAGCTGCCGCTGCAAAATTCGTCTGTGTAATACCGGAACCCAGGCGGCAGTCCACACAGGCTTAGAGCCGAATGTTTTCTGGTTGCATGGCTATAATATTGAGAAAGAAAAGATTAGGAGTTCATAATGATAATTGGAGAAAATGCTGTTTCCATGAAGCTGCGTCTGGAGCAGGGTACGGTTACTCTTTCGCCCGTATCCCTGGAGGAAAAAGAGAACGGGAAGCTGTATCTGTTTGAAAGCCGGGAGCCCGCCGCCAAGGGACGGGTGTGCTTTCGGAAAAAGGAAAATCTGTGGCTGGTCACGGCAGGGGTGGAATTGGAACAGGCTCCTTTTCGGGAGAACAATAACCTGGAGGCCGCAGATCCGGTTATCGTGACCCTGTCCTTAAAACAGCCTCTGGGGATCTGTGCCCAGTACCAGCACCGGGACTGGTGGAGCAGGCCGGCCTTCGGAAATTCCTGGAGGCATGTTCCTGCCAGAACTCAGTCCCTGTTTGTGAAATATGAGAAGGATTTCGGCTGCTTCATTCCCATGGCCGGGGAGAAAATGAAGACTTATCTCCAGGGAAACGAAAACAGTCAGCTGGAACTGCATATCACCGGATATACTGGCGGGATCCACCGTTTTGAAGAGACCGTTCTGGTCTGCAGCCAGGGGACAGAGCTTTATCCGGTGGTGGAGAAGGGCTGGCAGGAGGCCTGCCGTATCCGGCATATCCCTGCGAAAACAGGCAGAAAATATCCGGAAATGTTTGAATATCTGGGCTGGTGCAGCTGGGATGCCTTTTACACGGATATCACAGAGGAGAAGGTTCGCCAAAAGGCTAAGGAATTTACAGACAAGGATCTGCCGGTACGATGGATCCTTATGGATGACGGGTGGCTTTCGGTAAAGGATCAGGCCCTGTATTCTCTGGAGCCGGAGAAGGAGAAATTTCCGGAGGGCTTTGAAAAAATGACCCGGGAGATCCGGGAGAGCACAACAATCCGTCATATCGGCGTGTGGCATGCCTTTGGCGGCTACTGGGGAGGGATTCTGCCCGGCAGCCAGGCGGCGGAGGAATGCAGAGAATATTTATATGAGACCAAAAACGAAAAGCTCCTTCCTCATTTTGAACCGGAAAAGGGATTTGGATTCTGGAGAAAATGGTATGCGCTGCTTCGGAATCAGGGCATCGATTTTGTAAAGGTGGACGGACAGAGCGCGCTGAAGAATTATTATCGGAATAACGAGGTCATCGGAAAAGCGGCGGCAGGAGCCCACCAGGCGCTGGAGGCGGTGGCAGGTCTTTTCATGGACGGCAATCTGATCAACTGTATGGGAATGGCCGCGGAAAACGTTATGAATCGTCCCGTGTCCGGACTTTCCAGGAACAGCGATGACTTTGTTCCGGAGGATGAGAAAGGGTTTCGGGAGCATATGCTTCAGAATTCCTTTAACGCCGTCTGGCATTCTCAGATTTACTTCTGCGACTGGGATATGTTCTGGACAAAGCATGAGGATGCGGTGAGACATGCCCTGGTGCGGGCCGTCAGCGGCGGTCCCATATATTTCAGTGACCGGATCGGAGAAACCAGGGGAGAAGTATTGGAGCCTCTGATTTATGGGGACGGAAAAATTCTGCGGATGGAACGAAGCGCCCTGCCTGCCCCGGACTGTATATTTGACTTTGACCCGGATCATAAAAATCTTACCCTTACCAACACCGTGAACCACACCGGTGCGGCGGCTCTGTTTCATCTGGGGGAGACTGACGGGGAATTTACCACAAACCTGTGTGCAGCGGATGTATACGGCCTGGAGGGAGAGCGCTTCCTGGTCTACGATTATTTTTCCGGAAGCTGCTATAAGTGCAAACGCCATGAGACAGAGCCGGTAACCCTTAAGCGGGGCGGCTATGCCCTTCGGCTGTTTCTCCCTATAAAGGATGAGATCACTCCCATCGGCCTCACAGATAAATACATGAGCAGCCACAGCCTGGAGTCCGTACTTTTCCGTACTCCGGGTGATCAGGAAAAGGAATGTGAGATTATCATCAAAGACGGCGGACGCTTTTCCTTTTATACACAGGCTTTCGTCAGCCGGATTTACGTACAGGATGAGGACCTGACAGACCGGCTGGAAAAGGAAGAATGCCTGTATCACATTTCACTGGAAAGAAAAGGAAGGCAGCGAATCCGCATTCTATATGAAGCAACATGATCCGTCTGCTGCAGCGCCCGGGCGCCGGAAACAGCCTTACCCCCAAGGCAGTTCACAGATAAGGAGGTACATGCACATGTATGAAAAGGAACGACAGGAGCTGGCACAGGTTTGCCGCCTTTTGTATGACAGACAGTTGGTAAGCGCCTGCGACGGCAACGTAAGCCGGAAAGTATCCGGGGAGCATATTCTGATCACGCCCTCGGGAAGGAATAAGGGCTTTCTGCAGGCGGAGGACATTCTGGTGACGGATTTTTCAGGAAATTCCGTAAACGGTGCCGGAAAGGCCTCCAAGGAATTCCCTCTGCACAGGGTAGTATACGAAAAGCGCCCGGAAATCACGGCGGTGGTGCACACTCATCCGGTCTACGCCACAGCCTTTGCCATGGCAGGGAAGAATATACCGGAGGATTATCTGATCGAATCCCGGGTCATGCTGGGTAAATGCGCCCTGGCTAAATACGCGCCTCCGGGCACCCGGCAGCTTGCGGAGGAAGCGGCGCTCTACGTGGAGGAGTGTAATGCCATCCTTTTGCAGAATCACGGTGCGCTTACCTACGGCAGGGACCTGATGGATGCCTATCATAAAATGGAAGTGCTGGAATGTATTGCAAAAACCATTATCATGTCCCGGCTGGTGGGTGATCCGGTGCGGATACCATAATTAAAGCGCCGGGATCAAAAGAAAGAGTGAGTATTATGGAGAAAAAATATAAATTTCAGGATGAAGCTTTCAGTTTCCAGGAGAGAGCTAAGGATCTGGTGGATCAGATGACCATAGAGGAAGCGGCTTCCCAGATGCTTTTTGAAGCTGCCAAAATTGAACGCTTGGGGGTTCAGGCCTTTAACTGGTGGAACGAGGCGCTTCACGGAGCGGCCCGGTCCGGCATGGCCACCGTTTTTCCCCAGGCCATCGGACTGGCAGCTTCCTTTGACCCGGAGCTTTTGGAACGGGTGGCGGAGGTGATCTCCACCGAGGGCCGCGCCAAGTATAATACCTTCCAGAAGTACCAGGATTACGGCATCTATAAGGGAATCACCTTCTGGTCCCCCAATGTAAATATATTCAGAGATCCCAGGTGGGGCAGGGGACAGGAGACCTATGGAGAGGACCCTTATCTCACCAGCCGCCTGGGCTGTGCCTTTGTGAGAGGCCTCCAGGGAAGGGACGAAAGATATCTGAAGACGGCTGCCTGCGCCAAGCATTTTGCGGTACATTCCGGGCCCGAGGGCAAACGCCATGAATTTAATGCGCTTGCCTCCCCCAAGGATATGGAGGAGACCTACCTGCCGGCCTTTGAAGCCCTGGCCAAAGAAGGAGTGGAGGGCTTTATGGGAGCCTACAACCGCACCAACGGAGAGCCCTGCTGCGGCTCGGAGACGCTGATGAAGAAAAAGCTTCGGGAGGAATGGGGCTTTCAGGGTTATTTTACATCGGACTGCTGGGCCATATCGGATTTTCACCTCCACCACATGATCACGGACACCCCGGTGGAATCAGTGGCTCTGGCATTGAAAAACGGCTGTGATTTAAACTGCGGCAACACATACGCCTATCTGCTGGCGGCGCTGAAGGAAGGCTTAATCACCGAGGAGGACATCCGAACCGGCGCAGAGCGCCTCATGACCACACGGATGAAGCTTGGGATGTTTGATGAAAAAACGCCCTTCGACCAGATTTCCTATGAGGTTATCGACTGCCAGGAGCATCGTGACCTGAATGAAGAGGCCGCCAGAAAATCTCTGGTGCTTCTAAAAAATAACGGCATTCTTCCCCTGGATAAAGGCCGGCTGAAAAACGTAGCGGTGATCGGTCCCAATGCCAATTCCATTACTCCGCTGAACGGCAATTATCATGGGACGGCAAATCAGTACCACACGGTTCTGGAGGCAGTGCGGGCGTCCCTGCCTGATGCCAGGGTGAATTATTCCAAGGGCTGCCATCTGTACGAGTATAAGCTGGAGGATCCCGGCTATGCGGGGGACTGTCTGTCGGAGGTCAAACAACAGGTGGATCTGGCGGATGTGTGCATCCTGGTGGTGGGCATGGACGAGACCATAGAAGGAGAAGAAATCCTGGGCAAGGAGGGTTTTACAGGAGACAAAAAGAACCTGCGGCTCCCCGAGTCCCAGAGAAGCCTGATCCGCACAGTGATCGAGAGGAACAAGCCTGTGATTTTGGTGAATATGACGGGTTCCTGTGTGGACTTTGAGCACGGTAATTATGCCGACGCCATTATCCAGGCCTGGTATCCCGGGGCCATGGGAGGAAAGGCGGTGGCGGATCTGATCTTCGGGGAATACAGCCCCTCAGGAAGACTGCCCGTGACCTTCTACCGGGATACCAATACGCTTCCGGATTTTGAAGATTACAGCATGGAAAACCGCACCTATAAGTTTTTTAAGGAAACGCCCCTGTATCCCTTTGGCTTCGGTTTAAGCTATACCACCTTCGCCTATGAAAATCTCCAATTTGAGACAGAGCGGCTCACGGCAGGGGAAGAACTGCGGGGAAGAGTCACAATACGCAACACCGGCGCCGTATCCGGCGATGAGCTGGTGGAAATTTATCTTACGGACAGGGAAGCCAGCGTCAGAGTGCCCATTCAGAAGCTGGTGGGGATACAGCGTGTCTCCCTGGCTTCGGGAGAGGAAAAGACCATATCCTTTGAAATTGAGGCAGCTCAGTTCCAGATTATCCGGGAAGATGGAAGCAGGGAATATGAGGCCGGGGAATTTCAGGTGTCAGTGGGCGGATCCTGCCCGGATGCCTACAGCGAAATGCTGAAGGGTCAGGCTGTTTTGAAGAAAACAATTATGCTTTCCTGCAGGGAGGTATCGGCATGAAAAAGCTTTTTATGGTGGGAAATACCCACATTGATCCCGTGTGGCTGTGGAAACGGGCGGAGGGCATGCAGGAGGTAAAGTCCTCCTTTGCCTCTGCGCTGGACCGCATGGAGGAATTTCCGGATTTTAAGTTCACCCACAGCAGCATCGGTTATCTGGAGTGGCTGCAGATAAACTGCCCCCATATTTTTGAACGGATCAGGCAGAGGGAGCAGGAGGGACGCTGGGAGGTGGCCGGCGGAATGTGGGTGGAGCCGGACAGCGACATTCCCTGCGGTGAAAGCGTCATCCGCCATTTTCTCTACGGCAGGCTCTTTACAGACAAATATTTCACCAGGACGCCGGACACGGTGTACAACGTGGACAGCTTTGGCCATGGGGCAAATCTGCCCTGCATTTACCAGGGCTGCGGCATGAAGCACTATGTGATCAACAGGCCTTGCAGAAAGGATCTGAACGTGCCTCCGGTGTTTGCCTGGAAGGCCAAGGACCAGAGCCGGATCATTGTAGAGCGGGCCGGCGGGGAATACATGGCCTGGACCAAGCCGGCCATTCAGGTTAACATGGACGAGAGCCTGGAGGAGATGGATCGGTACGGACAGGATTCCATGGCGGTTTTTTATGGAGTGGGAAACCATGGAGGCGGCCCCACAGTGGACAATATCCGCAGTATTTATGAGCTGAAGCAGGAGCATCCGGAGCTTTCCATGGAGCTTTCCTCCATCCGGGACTTTTTCTCTCAGGTGGATGAGGAAAAGCTTCCTGAGGTGGAGGGAGAGCTGGGAAGAGTATTTTTCGGATGCTACAGCTCGGACAATGAGATCAAGCGTCTGAACCGTCAGGCAGAATGGACGCTTCTTAAGGCGGAAGCCGTCTGCTCCATGGCCAGAGACTTTGCAGGCGACAGTTATGTTTACCCTTATGAAAAGCTGGAGGCGGCCTGGAAGGAGGTGCTGTTCAATCAATTTCATGATGTGCTGGCAGGCACCAGCATAGAGCCCTCCCGAAACGAGGCGGCAGATGAATTCCGTTTCAGTCTGGCGCAGGCCAGACACCTGATCAACGACGGGATCCAGGCTATTGCCAACTCGCTGCACACCCGGGGCGAAGGCTTTCCCCTGCTGCTTATCAATTCTACAGGACATCCCTATCAAGGCATGGTGTTTGCGGATATTTATGTGCCCAGGGCTCAGAAAAAGCCTCTGCGGATTCGGGACACAGAGGGCCGGGAGGCATATTTTGCGGAAAGCGGATATCGCTTTTTTACGCCGGAGAGCCGCAAGGGCATCCTGCTGCAGTGTGAGATTCCCGCATACGGTTATGCCATGTACCGGGTGATGTGCGAGGGTAGTGAAAATCCCACGCCGGAAAGTACCCTGAAGGCGGAAGAAAATCGAATCACCAATGGCATTTTGGAGGTTCAAATCAGCAGTGAGACCGGTGCGCCCCAGTCCATTCGCAGGAACGGCAGGGAGTTTTTGCAGGAGCCGGCATCCATAAAGGTCTTTTATGATGACCGGGGAGCCTGGGGATATCCCCGTCTGGAGGGGGAAGCGGAAGGAGCCTTCATCTGTGAGTCCATGGAGGTGCTGGAGCAGAATTTTCTGAGAGTGATTCTGCGCTGTTATCTGCGCTATGAGGCCTCGGAGCTTGTATTGGATTATATTCTGGAGAAGGACTGCGACCAGCTGAAGGTCAACGGATGGATTCACAATCACCAGCGTCATGCCCAGATTGCCTTGTCTGTAAAAAGCGTCTGTCCCGCGCCGGTATGCCGCAATGAGACCTGCTTTTTGGTAGAAGAAAAGGCGGTAAATGACGGCTCAGAGTATTATCAGCACCGTTTCGCGGATATTGCCGGGCCTGCGGGAGATGGGATCACGGTATTTAACAACAGCTCTTATGGTATGCGCCTTATGGGAAATGAATATCTTTGCATTTTATCCCGAAGCGCCATGTTTGCCAGAGGCGGGAACGGCCCTGAGGAGCGCAGCATGAAAAACCGTTTTATGGATCAGGGCGTATGGGAATTTCAGCTGGGAATGCTGATCCATGACAAGCCCGTGAAAAACAGCCGTTTATTCCAGATCGCAGACCAGATGCACATGCCTGTGGAATATCTGGGGGATTCCAACCACAAGGGAAAGCATTTCCTGCGGAAGGATTCTTCTCTGACTCTGGAGGGGGAAGGCGTCTGCAGCTCTGCCATGAAGCAGAAGGAAGGATGTGCGGATTCCCATATTCTGCGTTTCTTTGAGACGGAAGGGGCGGAAACCCGGGCACTGATCCATTTTCGGAACAGCGCCGGCGCACCGGCGGCTGTTACCCTAAAGCCCTATGAGGTCAAAACCATAGAATGGACGGACGGAAAAGCGACGCTGGTGGATATGGTGGAAAAGCCCCTGGAGCTTACGGAAAGCGCCGGACAAATTTTGAAATCAGCGCCCGGAGAAGAAGCGCAGGAGGTGAAAGCTTGATATTTCATGGTGGAAATGTATTTTATAATGGAAGCTTTCAAGATCTGGATGTCCGGGTACAGGACGGTCTGATCCAGGAGATCGGAAATCATATTCCGCCCGGGACCGGGGAAACCGTAAAGGACATCAGCGGCAGGCGGCTTCTGCCGGGACTGATCGATGTACACACCCACGGCCGGGCGGGAGAGGATTTTACCTATGCCTCTCCGGAGGGGATCTGCCGGGCGGCGGCAGATTACTGCGCCCATGGAGTGACATCTCTGCTGGCGACTACCATGACAATGGACGAGGAATTCAGCCGTCAGATGGTATCCCGCATCGGACGGGCCATGGAATCCGACTATCAGGGAAGCAGGATTCTGGGAATTAATCTGGAAGGGCCGTTTCTGGGAAGGGACAAAAAGGGATGTCACGACGAGCAGTACCTTCGGCCTGTGGATATAGACTGGTTTGCACAGCTGGATGAATGTGCCCGGGGCAGCATCCGGATGGTGGATCTGGATCCACGCTACCCGGAGGCGCTTTCCTTTATCCGCAGGTACGGAAAGGAAAAAATCATTTCCATTGCCCATTCCTCCGCAGGATATGATCTGGCCTGCCAGGCGGCGGATGCCGGCGCCTGGCATGTTACCCATCTTTTCAATGCCATGAATTCTCTCCATCACAGAGAGCCGGGAATCCTGGGGATGGTATATGACAAAAAGGTTTACGCAGAGCTGATCACCGACGGACTGCACGTGCATCCCAGTGTGATCCGAATGATGTTTGCCATGATCCCGGAAAAAATATGTCTGGTTTCAGATTCTCTCAGCGCCGCAGGAAGAGCGGATGGAATCTATGAGCTGGGAGGGCTGGAGGTGTTCGTAAAGGAGGGCAGGGCCTGTCTGGCCGACGGGACTCTGGCCTGCTCAACCATCAGTGTCTATGAAGGAATGCTGCGTTGTATGGAATTTGGAGTGCCCCAGGAGCAGGCCATTCTGGCGGCGACCTGGCAGCCGGCCTGTTCTATCCGCATGGAGGATAAGATCGGCGCCATCCGGCAGGGATTATATGCAGATCTGCTGGTGACAGACCAGGAATATCATCTGGAAGAGGTATACGTGGGAGGGAAATTGTTACATCATGGAAGGACAGGCAGAGTCTCACAGTAAGGTGTTTTTTTCAAGAAAACAGTTAACGGCCCTGATTATTCCCCTGGTGCTGGAGCAGATCCTGGGGGTCACCGTAGGCATGGCGGATACGGTGATGGTTTCCCGGGCGGGAGAAGCTGCCGTATCCGGCGTCTCCCTGGTGGATAATATCAATCTATTGCTGGTAAATCTGTTCCTTTCCCTATCCACCGGCGGAGCAGTGGCAGCGGCTCATGCTCTTGGACAGAAAAATGAAAGGAAGGCCTGCCAGGCGGCGGATCAGCTGCTTTTAGCCGTGGTGTCCCTGTCGCTTGTGATCATGGCGTTATCCCTGGCGGGCAACCGGCTGATTTTAAAGACAATCTTCGGCGGAGTGGAGCCGGCGGTGATGGAAAATGCGGTGATCTATTTCTACATAACGGCGCTTTCCTTTCCCTTTCTGGCGGCGCAAAACGGCTGCTCCGCACTGTGCAGGGCCATGGGCAACACAAGAATCACCATGCTTGTGTCCCTGATGCTGAATCTGATCAATATTTCGGGAAACGCATTTTTCCTGCTGGTGCTGAACTGGGATGCGGCGGGTGTGGCCGCGGCAACTTTGATCGCCCGCATCATCGGAGCCCTGGTGATGCTTTTGGTGGTGAGGGATCAGAAAAAGCCCCTTCACCTGACCAGACCCTTTCCACGGAAGTATGACTGGTGTATAATTAAAGACATTATGAGCGTGGGAATTCCTACAGGGCTGGACAATGCGATTTTCCAGGTGGGAAAGATCCTGGTGCAGAGTCTGGTGGTCAGCTTCGGAACAGCGGCCATCGCCGCCAATGCGGTGGTGGGAATGACAGCGGGCTTCGCCTATATTCCGGGAAACGCAGTGGGGATCGCTTTCCTGACGGTTTTGGGACAGACGGTAGGCGCGGAGGAGTACGAGCTGTCCAAATCCTACATCAGGAAGCTGATGAAGGCGGCTGTCTTTTCCATGGCCCTGCTGAACCTGGGGATCATCTGCATCGCAGGATGGCTGGTAGGAATCTATCACCTTTCCCCGGAGGGATCGGAAATGGCTTATCAGGTGATTGTTTATCACAGTATTGCCGCAATTCTTTTCTGGCCTCCTGCCTTTACCCTTCCCAATGCCCTGCGGGCGGCGGATGACGCCAGATTTACCATGATTGTCTCCATTGCCTCCATGTGGATCTGGCGGGTGGGCTTCAGCTACCTGCTGGGACGTTACCTTCACATGGGACTTTTGGGAGTCTGGGCTGCCATGTCCGTGGACTGGCTGTTTCGGGCCGCGTGCTTTATCTGGCGGGTGGCCTCCGGCAGATGGCTAATCAATCATAAACGCCTGACCGGAGCGGGCGGAGAAAACGGAACTTAAAAACCGGATGCTTTGAAGCGGCGCCATTGCTTCAGGGCATTCGCATTTTTTTACTTTTTAAAATATTACCTGTTTTCAAAGAGCTTTATCTTTATGGATTTGAAAGAAAAGCTTAACATAATGATACGCTGGAAGAGGAGGTCAAAATGAGTATATCTATAATTTATCAGGCAGATCATGTGATTGTGGGAGGCAGCGGCGAAGCTCTGGCAGAGGCGTTTCGGCTGGCAGACCGTGGAGAACGGGTTGCCATGATCATTCGGGATACCTTTTTATGTACCGATGTGTGTGCCGGAAACCGATACCGGCTGGAAGGGGCGCGGAAGCAGTGGAGGGACAGGCTTCCGGGGGAGCTTTTCCTGAGCAACGGTCTGCTGCATCCGGACCGGTTTAAGAGATATCTGGAGGAACAGTGCATCCGAAAGGGAATCCGCCTGTTCTATTTTATGTGGTACCTGGACTGTGTGAAGGAGGGAGAGGAACTGCTGGCCCGGGCGGCATCCAAGGGCGGATTATTTGGAATTCGGTGCAAACAGATAACAGACCTGCGGGAAAAAGCTATGGACATTTCCTATCAGGCCTATGTGCGCAAAAATAAGGAGGAAGACTGGTCACTTTTGGGCGTGGAAAATGCAGGCAGGAAGGAACTGGGAGCAGAGGAAAATCTGTTCTTATGCAAAAGGGCTCTTCTGCAGGAGTTTATGGCGCAAAAACAAAAAAATCCGGAAATGCTTCTGGGAAGATTTGCCCTGAGAGGCTATGAAGCGGACACAGATATGGAAGCCGTGCATACCTCCGTTATACAGGCAGCGGCAGAGTCTATGCCGGAAAATATTAAAACGGAAAGCTATGATGTTGTGGTGGCAGGAGGGGGAACTGCCGGCGTCATGGCCGCAATACATGCGGCCCGCCGGGGCGCAAGGACGGTGCTGGTGGAGCCCAATTATGAGCTGGGAGGAACCGGCACCATAGGAGGGGTCAACACCTATTGGTTCGGAAGGCGCTTTCGGGAGGTGCAGGAGGTGGATCAGGAGATCGAAAGGCTGTACCGGGAATGCGGCCTGGAGAGAAAACCCGGCATATGGAGTGAGCAGGATGACTTTCATGCCGGTCTGCGGGGATATGTATATCTGAAGCTGTGCAGAGAGGCCGGGGTGCAGGTGCGCCTGGGGCAGCTTGTTTATGGGGCTGTAAAGGAAAACGGAAGGATTCGGCAGGTGATTGCCGCAGGGGAATCCGGCTCGATCACATATCGGGGAAGGATCATTCTGGACGCCACCGGAGATGGAGATGCGGCAGCTCTGGCCGGAGCTGACAGCGTATACGGAAACGAAAGAGATATGATCACCTATTGGGCCTCTCTGGCTCAGTATGTGTCGCCGGAGCGGTACAAAAATAATTTTTCCTGTATGGTTGCAGCCGTTGATCCTATGGACTATACCGATTTTATCATACAGGGAAGAAAGCTGGGGCAGTCCATGTTCGACCATGGAGCCTATGTGAGTATGCGAGAGAGCCGGCATATAAAAGGAAAAGCCTGTGTGTCTCTGCGGGATCTGATGTGTTACCGCACCTATGAGGACGGATTGTACACCTGTTATTCCAATTATGATCCCAAGGGAAAGGTTACGGCGGATATCGTTTATGGGGGAGTGCTGCCTCAGCAGACCCATATCCAGATTCCGCTTTCCGCCCTTATGCCTGTATGTCCCTCCGGCGAAGAAATCCGGGGACTGTATGTGCTGGGGAAAGCTATATCAGTTACCCACAATGCCTTTCCCAGCATTCGGATGCAGCCGGATCTGATGCATCAGGGGGCGGTGATGGGTATTCTGGCGGCGGAGAGCCTGAAGAAAAGAATTTTTCCGGAGGATCTGGACGCAGAGGAAAGAAGGGCCGTGATCGGAGAGGTCACAGGAGATTTTCTGTTTATGCCTCCCAGGGAAGAAAGTCCCCGGGATATGGTATACCGTATCGGAGAAACCACCCGGACCCATTGGGTGGATGTGCCCTTTACCTATGAAGAGGAAGAGCGGAATGAACTGATCCAGGTCATGTGCGCGGAGACGGAAAGCTGTATGCCCGCGATTCGCGAAAGGCTTTCTTTTGAAGAAAACGAACAGACCAGAAAGCTGCTGATCCTGTGCGGGCTGTGGCATGGATCGGATCAGTGGACCCAGGAGCTGTGCCGGAGAATTGGCAGTGAACTGAAGGAGGCTTCTGATCCGCATCTGCCGGAAAGAAGAGGTTCTGTCAGCTGTGTACAGCTGCTCCCGGACCACGGTGTGATGCCGGAGACAGTATATTTACTGAATATCCTGGCCTGGAGCCAGGAAAAATGCATTCTGGAGCCCTTCCGTCAGGTTCTGGACCGGCTGAAGCGGCAGACAAGGGATTATCTGGATATCCGAAAGGGAACCTGGCACTATATAGAAGCCTTTGCCTATGTGGCGGAGCGCACCGGTTTTCTGGAATTTGCGCCTATGCTGAGGGAGCTGCTGCGGTTTGAAGAGCTTTTAAAACCGGCGGGGCGGGAGGATCTGATGACTGACCGCCTGGGAATTCTGGTATTGATCCTGAACCGGGCGCTGGCCCGGCTGGGAGATTTGCAGGGATATCTGGGATTGACGGACTTAATGAAAAATGGAAGGACTGCGCTGCGTCTCTCCGCCCAAAGGGAGCTGGAAGCGCTGACGGGAGAACAGCACGAAAATGATATAAGCGCCTGGGAAAAGGCTGTGAGAATGAGTAAAAAAGCCAGTGAAATTCAGAGAATACAGGAAAGAGTTTGGTGAAAATTAATGGTTTTTAGACAGAAGTATCTGGTGAACAGGATTTGAATTTGACAGCCATATCGGTGAGCGGGCAGAATCCGGTGATAAGCGGACAGGTGCGTTTTCTGCCAAAGGGTTTTCAGACGGAAAGCTATCAATATGTTATCCGTTCCAGACAGTTTTTACTTCCCTGAGAGTATCCGTCTTTGTAACCTTTGATGGAAAAAAATGAAGTTCCTTTTCATGAATAAAAAACAGGTGCAAAATCTGTACATTTGTGGTACTCTATGCATAGGGGTAAATGCCGTGTACTCCTTTATAAAAACATTGCTTGTGAAAAAAATCTTACTATGTTAATATAAAGCTTGATCAGGGTACATATTTTAATTGTGAAAGGGGAGAGTAAGAATGGAAGGAAACTATCAGAATCAAAATCAGTATGACCAGGGAACACAGACATCTCAGTACAGCAGCAATTATCAGGACAACACGGCAAATATTCCCTATCAGCCGTCAGCGCCGGATCGCGGAGCGGAGGGAACCAACGGCCTCCAGATCGCCGGGCTTGTATGCGGAATTTTATCCATCTGTGCCTGTTGCTGCTATGGTATCCCCAGCATTATCCTGGGAGTTGCCGGGCTGATCTGTTCCATAATAGGCAACAATCAGAGTAAAAGCGGTGTGGGTGTGGCAGGATTGGTTTGTTCCATCGTAGGGTTGATCCTGGGCGCCATCTCAAGTGTCTTCTATATATGGGCATTCTATTATGTGGGCACCTCCGGAGACTATCAGGATCTTTACAGAGAGATTTACCGGGAACTTTATAATATGTAAAAAGGGCTATATGCCGGTCAGGAACTGATGAAGAAAAAAGCTGATCTTGAAACAGAACTTTTTCATATAGGGTTGATTTTTCTGGCTGCGGGGGCTGTACTCTGGACAGGTTATTGTCTGATCCGGGAGCAGCTGCCGCAGCTTCCCTGTGTCGTGTCCTCGCTGCTTGGAATATATTGTCCGGGCTGCGGGGGAACCAGGGCGCTTATATGCCTGCTTCACGGAAAGCTTCTGTTATCCTTTTGGTATCATCCGCTGGTGCCCTATACCGCCATTCTCTTCGGCGGCTTTATGATTACCCAGGCTCTGAACCGCCTGGGACTGCGGCGGATCAGAGCCTGGAAATTTCACAGCTGGTATTTATATGCAGGAATTGCGATTACGGCAGGTAATTTTGTTATAAAGAACCTGTTAAGAATTGTCTGGGGCATCGTTATGGTCTGAATGTTCAACGGTCAGATCAGCGTCATCCGGTACGTCCCCATGAAGAAAAGCTATGATGATTTGGACCCTTTTATAGGCTCTGGAATAATTTTCTTTTGCATATTCAGCCGTATATTCATTATAGGAATTATTGCTGTATGCCATGTGATAGCTGGAAACGGCTTCTGTCATATATTCGCTGGATTCATCGGCCAGCGCTTCCAGATAATCAAATTCCTCCGGAAAATCAAGTCCGGCGAAGGATTTAAATACCATATCCAATTCATCCAGACAGGAGAGGAGCTGGGCTGTAGCATCTGAAGCCTGGGCATCTATGCTGTTTATGGCAGTGTCGATCTCGGAAACCTTTGTACAAAATTCATCGATGCTTTTGCGGAATTGGATCAATTCGGGCTCCTGTCCACATGCCGTCATCATTACAATAGTCAGAACCGGCGCTAAAAGCATACGGATTCTACTTTTCAAATTGATACCCCCATGTCCGCTGAAACGGACTCATAATCATTTGTCGAAAGTGATTTTCTTTCAACTCTTTATCCTTAAATTTGCGAATGTACTCTAAAATTTAACATATTTTATCATTTTTCGCAATAGTAATGACCATAAAAAGTCTAAAAGGGTTAAATCCTCCCCTTTACGATAAAAATATCTGTGTGATATACTAGTTCTGCCGACGCTGAATACAAGTCATCGGGCACTGCGGAAGAAGAGGCCGTTTATCCTCTTCAAGCTGGGAGACAAAAATATGACATATGATGAATTCACCCGACTGGCCGGATCACAAATATACTTAGACGGCGCAACCGGGTCAAATCTGGTGAGGGCAGGCATGCCCTCCGGCGTGTGCCCGGAGCAGTGGATTCTGGCGCACCGGGATATTATGCTGAATCTGCAGAAAGAATATGTGGCGGCAGGGAGCGACATTCTCTATGCTCCTACCTTTACCGCCAACCGGATCAAGCTGGCGGAATACGGACTGGAAAGTAAACTGCATTCTCTGGTCCGGGACCTGGTGAGCATTTCCCGGGAAGCGGCGGATCAGACGGCGGACCGGAAGGTGTATGTGGCCGGCGATCTGACCATGACGGGGGAAACCCTGAGGCCGGTGGGAAAGCTGGATCCGGAGGAGCTGATTGATATCTATAAGGAACTTGGGGAATACG
>OFFL01000539.1_pt1 | contig 40061 bp, 36 predicted proteins | sample 1521391 | NCBI WGS metagenome assembly OFFL01 (sample SAMEA3504082, study PRJEB24116) | mouse gut metagenome | biome: mouse gut; feature: mouse-associated habitat; material: faeces | place: Denmark | collected 2011
CCGCCAATATCAGTTCCACTGAAGCCGCATCCCTTCCCGCATTCTCCAACGCCCTCTCACAGGCCTCCACCGCCAGAGAGACCACGGTCTCCCCGGTGGACACATGCCTGCTGCCAATGCCGGTTCTCTCCCGGATCCATTCATCGGAAGTATCCACCATTCCGGCCAGCTCTCTGTTATCCACCTGCCTGGCGGGCAGTGCGCTCCCGGTTCCCATTATTCTGATAGACATTTTTGTGTTACCATCCTTCCTGCTCTGTAATCTCACAGCCCTTTCGGTCCTTCCCATGACAAACCTTCTGCCCGAAAGAACCTGCCTTCCCCAGACGGCTAAAAATTGCGAAACCGCTCATATCTGTGGGCGGCGATCTGCTCCCCTGTCATACCCTGAAACCTTTCCAGAAAGTCCCGGATCTGCTCCTTCAGACAGCCGCCGATGGCCTCCGCCGTGGATTTGTCCGCTCCTCCGAACTCCGGAATAATTTTTTCAACGACTCCAAGCTTCTTCAGATCCTGGGCAGTGATATGCATAATCTCGCTGGCTTCCCTGGCTCTGGAGGAATCCTTCCATAAAATAGAAGCAAAACCCTCCGGAGACAAAATGGAATAGGTGGCGTTCTCCAGCATCCAGACCTCATTTCCCACCGCGGTGGCCAAAGCGCCTCCGCTTCCCCCTTCTCCGATCACAATGCTCAGCACCGGCACCTTCAATGACGACATCTCCAGAAGACATCTGGCAATGGCCTCCCCCTGCCCTCTCTCCTCCGCCTCAATACCACAGAAAGCGCCTGAGGTATTCACAAAGCTGATGATGGGTCTGTTGAATTTCTCCGCCTGCTTCATGAGCCGCAGCGCCTTTCGATATCCCTCCGGCATGGGCATTCCGAAATTGCACCTCTGACAGTCCTTGATATCCCTTCCTTTATGCTCCGCGATCACCGTCACCGGCTGTCCCGCCAGAAAACCGATTCCGCCTATAATCGCCGGATCGTCCCGAAACGCCCTGTCTCCATGGGCCTCCACAAACTGGTCAAATATATATTCCATATAATCGCAGGCCTGAGGACGCTCCATTTTCCGAACCGCCTTCACCTTGTCCCAGGCATCCTTGGGACTGCCCTTGGCCGCCTGCTCCCGCAGGATTTCGCTGGGCACAAAATGAAAATCCGTACCGGGCAGAAACTCCGCATACTGCCCCTCCCGACACTGATGAGCCTTCACCAGAAAATAAATGGTCTTTTTCAGATCCTCCCGTTTCACCACGCCGTCGATGATCCCATGCTCCACCAGAAACTCCGCCGTCTGAAATCCTTCGGGAAGCTCCTGGCCTATGGTCTGGCGGATCACCCTGGGCCCCGCAAATCCTATCAGGGCTCCCGGCTCCGCCATAATCACATCGCCCAGCATGGCAAAGCTGGCGGTAACGCCGCCCGTAGTGGGATCTGTCAATACTGTGGCGTACAACAGACCTGCCTGGCCGTGCCTCTGAATGGCCGCGGAGGTCTTTGCCATCTGCATGAGAGAAATAATCCCCTCCTGCATCCTGGCTCCGCCGGAACAGCAAAACAAAAATACCGGAAGCCCTTCCTCTGTGGCCCTCTCTATGGCAGAAGTAATTTTCTCTCCCACTGCCTGACCCATACTGGCCATGAGAAACCTGGAATCACAGATTCCAAGCATAATACTCTCGCCAAAGACCTTACACCGGCCCACCGTCACGGCCTCGTCCAGCCCCGTCTTTTCCCGGGCCTGAGCCAGCTTTTCCTCATAGCCCTGAAAATCCAGAGGATTGCGCACAGGCGTATCCGAAAACCAGGGCTCGAAGGTATGGGGGTCCGCTACCATGCGGATGCGGTTGTGAATCTTCACACGAAAATACCCGCCGCACTCATAGCAGATATATTTTCTCCGGACCACTCTCTCCCGATCCACCGTCCTGCCGCACTTTGGGCAGCGGATCAGGTATCTCTCCCCCTCCTGTCCCGGATCCTGACGTGATGCGCTTCCGCTCTCCCCGCTTCCCGCACTCCAAAACCGGTTTGAAGTGCGGGACAGATTCAGACGGCTGAATTTCTGTGCAAAATATTCCGCCCGTTTCTCTTTGATACGATCTATCCCCTTCACTTGCTCACCCTCCGTTATCCCAGGGCAAAGGTCAGCTCTGCTTCTGCCGCTGCTTTACCGTTTACCGAAGCCACACCGTACCCCACGCCCATGGGCCCCTTCACCTTCACAATAGAGGTCTCCAGCACAAGCACGTCTCCCGGCAATACCTTCTGCCGAAACCTGGCCTTGCTGATCCCGGCAAAATACGCCGTGCCGCCCTTTCTTTCAGGCACAGACAGCATGGCCACGGCTCCTGTCTGAGCCAGAGCTTCCAGAATCAACACGCCCGGCATAACCGGATTCCCCGGAAAATGCCCCTGAAAAAAGGGCTCATTCACACTGACGCATTTTTTTCCCAAAGCCCGCACACCCGGCTCCAGCTCCTCGATGGTATCGATCAACAGAAAGGGATACCGGTGGGGTATGATTTCCATGATTTCCTTTGCTGTATATAATGACATTTCCGTTCTCCTTCCTGATTCCCGCCTTGGAAAGCCTCATTTCTATTACATTTTTCCGATCAACAGACTGGCGTTGTGCCCGCCAAAGCCCAGAGAATTGCTGAGGGCGTAAGGAACCTCCTCCCGGCTGTCCTCCCGGCAGTAATCCAAGTCCAGCTCCTCCTCCGATTCCCGCAGTCCCGCTGTTTTATGGATATACCCCTCCTGCAGCTGTTTCACGCAGGCGATAAACTCCACGGCTCCCGCAGCTCCCAGCAGGTGGCCGATCATGGACTTGGTGGAATTGATCTTCAGATTTTTGGCATGTTCCCCAAAAGCCAGCTTAATGGCCCGGGTTTCAAACAGATCATTTAACCGGGTTCCCGTGCCGTGAGCGTTGATATAGGTCAGCTGCTGCGGCTGGATTCCCCCGTCCTCCAAAGCATTTGCCATGGCTTTGGCGGCCCCTGCCCCGTCCTCGGCAGGAGAAGTAATGTGGTAGGCATCCGAGGAGCAGCCATAGCCCAGCACCTCCGCCAAAATGCGCGCTCCACGCCTCCTGGCATGCTCCAGCTCCTCCAGAATCACCACTCCGGCGCCTTCTCCCATGACAAAGCCGCTCCTGTCCTTATCAAAAGGAATGGAACACCGCTGGGGATCCGTGCTGGAGGAAAGAGCCGTCAATGCGCAGAATCCGGCGATCCCCAGAGGAGTGACGCAGCCCTCGGCGCCGCCTGCCGCCATCACATCCGCATCGCCGTACTGGATGGCGCGGAAAGCCTCTCCGATAGAATTGGTGCCGGTGGCGCAGGCAGTGACCACATTCAGGTTTTTCCCCTTCAGTCCGTAAAAAATGCTCACGTTCCCCGCCGCCATATTGGAAATCATCAGCGGCACAAACAAAGGGCTCACCCTGGAGGGTCCCTTCTGAGTCAGTCTGTCATACTCCCGCTCCATGGCCTGAAGGCTGCCGATGCCGCTGCCGATACTGCACCCCACCCGCCAGGGATCCTCCTGCTCCAGATTAAGCCCTGCATCCGCAATAGCCTCCCCGGCAGCCGCCACTGCAAACTGACAAAACTGCTCCATGCGTCTGGCCGTCTTCTTATCCATGTATTTCTCCGGATCAAAGTCCCTGACCTCCGCCGCCAGACTGCATTTATATTCTGAGGCGTCAAACCTGGTAATGGGGGCAAACCCTGTCCTTCCCTGCTTAAGTCCCTCCCAGAAGGCCTCCACACCGATTCCGATGGGCGTCACTGCCCCCATTCCCGTCACTACCACTCGTCTCATACTGTCTCCTTTCGCTCTCACATGCACATGCCGCCGTCCACGCAGATCACCTGGCCGGTAATGTAGTCGGACCCGCTTCCTGCCAAAAAGGCCACCAGATCCGCCACATTCTCCGCCTTTCCCATTCTGTTCATGGGAATCATCTGCTTCAGGGCATCCTTCGCTTTGTCTGTCAGAGCCTGCGTCATTTCCGTCTCCACGTAGCCGGGAGCAACCGCATTGGCACAGATCCCTTTACCGGCCAGCTCCCTGGCCACGCTCTTGGTCAGGCCGATAAGCCCCGCCTTTGAAGCAGCATAGTTAGCCTGACCGGGATTTCCCATAATGCCCGACACCGAAGACACATTAATGATCTTTCCTGACCTCTGTTTCAGGAAAAATCGGGACAGGTGGCGGATGGTATTGAACGCCCCCTTCAAGTTCACATCCAATACCCGGTCATACTCCTCCTCCGACATTCTCAGGATCAGATTATCCCTGGTAATGCCCGCATTATTGACCAGGATATCCACATGTCCGTATCTTGCGATCACGTCCTCTACCAGCCTCCCGCAGGCCTCATAATCGGAAACGTCACAGCCCAGGGCCTCCCCTTGCCCTCCGGCGCTTCGTATCTCCTCCACCACCTCCAGGGCGCGTTCCCGGGAGCCGTTATAATTTACCAGAACCAGAGCCCCGTCACCGGAAAGCCTTCTGGCCACAGCCCGCCCGATTCCCCTGCCGGCCCCGGTGACCAGCGCCACCTTCCCCGCCAACGGCCCAGCCGGGCTTATCTGTTCATTGCATCTATCTTCCATTTATATACCCCCGTGCGCGCTTCAGCGCGCATCCCCTTCCGGCTTTCGTTCTCACTGAGTCAGTTCACTGAAAAGCCGGTTCATATCCTCTACAGTCTCCACGTTCCAGACCTTTACCGTCTTATCTATCTTTTTCAAAAAACCGCTTAAGGTCTTTCCCGGGCCGATCTCTACAAAGCTGTCTACGCCCTCTGACAGCATACGCTCCATGGTCTCCCGCCATCTTACCGTCCCGGAAACCTGCTTTGCCAAAAGCTCCCGGACCCGGCTCTTCTCTGTCACCGGAGCCGCCTCCACATTACAAAGATACGGAATCACCGGATCCTTCACCTCCACGCTCTCCAGCTCTCCGGCCAGCTTCTCGCCCGCCCCGGCCAGCAGCACAGAATGAAAAGGACCGCTGACCTTCAAAGGAACGCAGCGCCTGGCTCCGGCAGCTGTCAACGCAGCCGCAGCGGCCTCCACCGCCTTTTCCTCTCCGCTGATCACCACCTGCCCAGGGCAGTTGTCATTGGCCACCGCCACAATCCCCTCCTGTGCGGCGCAGATTTCTCTGACAACATCTGCCTCCAGGCCCAGCACAGCCGTCATGGCCCCTCCTGTGGGATATGCCTCCTGCATATAGATGCCCCGGCGGCGGATCAGATGAAACAGATCGGGAAGCTCCATAACCCGGGCTGCCGCCAGCGCACCGTACTCTCCCAGGCTTAAGCCCGCGCAGCAGTCCGCCGCAAGCCCCTTTTCCTCCAGCACCTTTAAGACAGCCACCTCCACGGTGAGCATGGCGATCTGAGTATACTCCGTAATGTTCAGCCGCTCATCCCCTGAAAACACAAGCTGTGCCACATCCAGTCCCGAGGCCTCCCGGGCTATGTCAAACACCTCTCTGGCCGTCTGAAAGCCTTCATAAAAATCCTTCCCCATGCCGGTATACTGCGCTCCCTGGCCGGGAAAAATAAATGCTCTCCTGCCCAATCCTATACCTCCTTCCACTCCGGGACCTCCTTACACGTCCCGATTTCCCAAAAGCCGTTCTCCCTGCTCCATGATCTCCAGAATAATCTCTCTGCAGGAGCGCTGCTCCTTCACCAGGCCTGCAATCTGTCCTGCCATCAGCGTTCCGTTCACCACATCTCCATCTTCAACCGCTCTGCGCAGAGCCCCTAAGGTCAGCTGCTCCAACTCCTCAAAGGGAGCGCCCTCCTTCTCCAGACGCAGGTATTCTCTTGTCATGCGATTCCGGATCTGGCGCACCGGATGTCCGTGACTCATTCCCGTCACCTCGGAGTCAATATCCTTTGCACCAATGATCTTATTCTTGTAATTTTCATGAGCGATGGATTCCCTGGCCGTCACAAAACGGGTGCCTATCTGCACCGCCTCTGCCCCCAGCATAAAGGCTGCCGCAAGCCCCCGGCCATCTGCGATACCGCCTGCCGCCACCACCGGTATGGACACCACATCCACTACCTGGGGCACCAGCGCCATAGTAGTAAGGCTGCCGATGTGACCTCCCGACTCCATGCCCTCTGCCACTACGGCATCGGCCCCGGCCCGCTCCATCATTTTCGCCATGGCCACACTGGCCACCACGGGAATCACCTTGATTCCTGCGGCCTTCCACATAGCCATATATCGTCCCGGATTCCCTGCGCCGGTAGTTACCACCTTAACCCCTTCCCGGGCGGCTGCCTGGGCAATGGCATCAGCCTGAGGATTCATCAGCATAATATTCACACCGAAGGGCTTATCCGTGGCCTCCCGAACCCTGCGAATCTGTTCCTCAACAAACTCCGCCGGAGCTCCGCCCGCGCCGATCAGACCCAGACCGCCGGCCTCGGACACAGCGGCCGCCAGTGTGTGCTCTGCCACCCAGGCCATGCCCCCCTGAATAATGGGATACTCGATTCCCAAAAGCTCCGTTATTCTTGTCTTCATATCCACCCCTCCTTATATCTCATGCCCATGTCCATCCCCTGTCGTATCATTTTCTGCTCCACGCCCGGCTGTGCCTGCTTTCGTACCGTAATGCCGGTCTCGGTTTCCAGACCTGCCGTCCTCGTCTCAAAATTTATACGGCCTTACACTTCTCCTCCAGATACTCCAGCACATCCCCCACAGTGGACAGCCTTTCCAGATCCTCTGAGGGAATCTCCACCTGGAACTCATCCTCCAGTGCCATGACCATCTCAAACAGATCCAGGGAATCCGCATTCAGATCTTCCTTAAAATCTGTGCTCTCTGTAATAGTCTCTCCGTCCGCATTCAATTTTTCTTCGATAATCGCCTTGACTCTCTCAAACATGATTGCTCTCCTCTTCTTTTATGGTTTTTGATACTATGTTTGATAGTTTGATAGTCTATTTGTTTGAGTTTCAAATATTTTGACTGTCAAACTATTTGAGCAGTATATTACTATGCTTCTCATTCCTTGTCAACCACTTTTTATGAAAAATAAATGCTTTCCTATAATGTAAAACGGCCGGAAGAACTCTTATGCTCTTCCGGCCGTTTTATCTGCCATTTCATTCCCGCTATAATCAAGATTCCTTAAATCTTGAATTTTCTTACAATCTCCTCCAGCTGTCTCGCAAACTCAGCATTGTCCTCGGCCTTGGCTCCTGTATCTCCGGCAAATCCCACCATATCTGTAGCCTTGGTGGCAATGTCGTTGATGCTGATGGCTGCCTCATTTACGGTGCTGTTGATGCCCTGCACGGAATTGGCAATATCCGTAATGCTCTCTTCCAGCTGGGAAATGGATTCGCTGATGGTCTGCAGACTGTCAGAGAAGCCTCTGGTGTCGGCGCTGTATTCCTCGCTGACATTGATAAAGGTCTCGTAATCCACAATGACCGTCTCTTCCATAAAGGTAATCATCTGGCGCAGGCAGTCCTCCATGCTCTCGGCGGCATCCTTCACGCTGGCCACAATGGAAGAAATATTGCTGGCAGTCTCGGTGGACTGAGAAGCCAGACTTCCGATCTCACCTGCCACAACAGCAAAGCCTCTTCCCGCCTCACCGGCCCTGGCGGCCTCGATGGAAGCATTCAGGGAAAGCAGCTCTGTCTGACTGGCAATGGCGGCAATGGCTTCGGTCAGCGCATTGATCCGCTCAATCTGTTTTGCCTTCTCAATGGCTATGTCGGATTCTCTCTTAACCTTGGCATAGATCTCCTTGGTCTTGCTGTTGGCCTCTTCCGTGTTTTTCTTCAGGCCCTCCGCCTTGCCGATAATGGTTCTTGCATTCCTCTCGCCCTCTCCGGTGAGCTCGCTGATCCTCTTGGCGTTTTCGTTGATATCAGCCATCCTCTCATCGATGATCTGGGTGGTGGCAGAGGTCTCTTCCATGCTGGCGGCAAGCTCCTCGCTGGTGGCAGAGTTGTCACAGGAATTGCTGTTCAGCTCCTCCACAATGCCCTGCAGTCCGTCCGCATTATTTTTCAGCCGGTCAGCCGTATCTGCCAGCTGAGACACCATATTGACCAGATTTCCGCGCATGGCATCCAAGGCGCTGCTCATAACAGCCGTCTCGTCCTTTCCTCTGGAAAGAGTTTTACTTGCCATATTTTCAGTAAAGTCAAAGGAAGCATTCTGATCGATGACCTCTGTCAGCTGTTTGATAGGCCGCGCAATGGATCTGGCGATAAAAGCTCCCACCAGCGCCAGCGCCACCAGCGCTACCACAGCAGCAATGACACATTGGAAGATAAAGTCATTGATAGCCTTCAAAGCTTCGTTCCTGTCCGCCGACATGGCCAGAATCCCCTGTCCGTTGGACAGCACATAGTAGCTGGCAATCTTTTCCTCCCCTTCAAACTCATAGGTTTCCACTCCGGGTGCCGCGATCACCCCCTGGCGCAGCTGAGACACCAGCTTGCTTATTACAACGTTATCTGTCACTGTCTGCCCCACCATTGCGGCATTGGGATGCATGAGCATAACACCATTCTCATCTACCACATAGCAGTAGCTGCCGTCCACGCCTTCTATTGTCACACTGCCCAGCAGCTGAGACAATGAATCGGTATCCAACATTTCCTGTCCGTTCAGATACAGGGTGTTCCGCAGGTTTTCCCCATAGGCCTTGGCCACGGAAAGCATATTGTTTTCCACCATGTCAGTGAGGGCTGACCTGAATGCTATAATTCCCACAATCACGGCTGCCGTCACTGAAAGAACCACCGTCGCAATTACCAGATAAATAATTTTCGCCTGTATCCCCCTGAACAGGTTTACCTGCTTTTTCCCGGCGCTGTTGTGCACCAGATCACCATTTCTTCCTTCGCTCATTTTTCTCCTCCTGTCATGAACTTGTCATGTTTCTGCCGTTAACTTCTATTATACAGATTACTTTTACTTTTTCCACTGTTTTTTCTCATTTTATTTGACAAATTATTACTTTTCGCTCCCCAGGCCCTGAAAAAATGCCTCTACAGCATCATTTTTCCCTCCAGTCCTTCAAATTCCACGTGTCTTACGCTTCCGTCCTTCAGTCTCAGAATCACAGGACCATAGCCCCCGCAGCCCTCCGGATCCGTATATTCCACACTTTCCAGCGGAAACAGCTCCTCCTCCGAAAAGTCCTCATGGCTTTCCTTGGTGATTACCTGAGAAATCAGAATGTACGGCTCATAACCATACTGCTTTTTCCGCTCCGTCTCCCCGTAGACTATGATGGACTTTGCGGAATCCGGATTGGTTCCTGTACTGTGAATGAGCTTTAATTCCTTCCAACCGTCATAAATAGTCATAGCCAGCTGCTTTTCACATCCCACGGCATCCCGGCCCTTCAGGATCACCGACTTTGCCTCTCCCAGGGTTTTCTCCGTGATACAAGTTCCGTTATCCGGAAAACCATAGGCCCCCAGAGTCAGCCCCGCGGGACAGCGGTGAAGCTTAAGCTTATCCACTCTCAGAATGCCCCAGGGCACCGGCATATCCGCCAGATTAACAGCTTGAAGCCAATGACACTCGGTCTCCAGATTATAGTTAAAGAACTGCCTGCGGTACAACACGCCGTCTCTTTGTCCCTGCCAGAAGGTCACATTGGCCCGGGACAGTCCGCCTGTGGTGATATCCCGCAGCACATACTGCTGGGCCTCCACCTCCGGCGCCGGCGAAGATTCCCAGGGATATTTCGTATTATAGCACAGCTTGGAATAATTCCACATGCCGTGAAGATCACCCGGGTGCTTTACCACCTTTCCGGTGCGCAGGATCGTCTCCCCGCTTTTTTCATGATTGGAAAAACACAGCGCCGGACCGTCCAGCGCCGTAACCTTTACCTCTCCCTCACCCAGCCGCTCCCATGTGCCATTGTTCTCCCGGGCCGTCCAGAAGGGATGCTCCGCCGGCAGGTGCAGACACAGGAATGCCTTGCCCAGCCAAAAGGGCGATTCCGCGCAGGAATAGCCCTGGACCAGGGGGGAAAACTGTCCGTAAAAGCCCAGGGCGGGCACCCCCTGATACAGGAAATCCTCTCTGCCTAAAAACTGCATCAGCGATCCTGACGCGATCCTTCTCGCCCTGCCCGGATCGGCAGCGGAATTTTTCAGCAGCAGATTTCCCTCAAAAGCGCTGGCCGCCGCATTCCGGTAAATATTGCTGCGGCCCCACATATTGGTCCAGCCATCCCGGTCAAAGAAATCGCCATAGGTCTCCATAAGCGCATTGGACTGTTCCTCAAACCGCTGTGCCAGCCAGGGTTCGTTTTCATAACCATACCAGAGATTCCAGATGGGGGCATACACATTAAAGGCCCAGCAGGAATAATAGTCAAAGGAATGACCGTCCCGATACCAGCCGTCTCCTACATAATAGTTTAATATGGCCTGAGCGTGGTCCCGCATCACATCCTTTTGAATGGGATATCCCTCCATATACAGAAAAGCCATATCCAGCATATTGAACAGACGCCAGTTCTGAGGCACCGTGCCGGCATGGGCGTAGGATTCCAGAAAGGCCGCGATGGTATCTTTCTCCTGCCGGGTATAGGTATCCCAAATCTGCTCCCTGCAAACCCATAGACAAATTACCAGGGCACAGGTCTCCACCGTCTGCTGGAATGTCCGAAAGGGATCCAGGCCGCCCGCCACAGCCTGCTGGTCCTCATAAGTCCCCACATAGAGCTCATCCCCCCTGGTACACACCCGCAGCACATGGCTCTTATAATACTGCGCCATGGAATATCCGCAGATCTCCAGCGTCGGAAGGCTGGAAATCATTGGTGCGGCGATAAAAAAAGAACGGGCCAGCCCCTCAAACACCTCCGCCGAGCGCTGAATCTTTTGTGCTTCCGGGGGATCCTGCAGATGGGGATATGTAATCCTGGTTTCCTTTCTGGGCATTACCACCGGCTGTTCGAAAGCCTTTATATTGCGGAATATACCCTCCAGCATATAAGCTCCGGCCTCCAGCCAGCTCTCCCTGGTAAGACCGGTATACGGACTTTTCTCAAAGTCCAATGTTTTGGGAATAAATTTCATAGTTTCCCCCATGGATCATGGAACGTATCTTATGATCTGTTTTAATAATATGTAGCTGTCTCTATTATATCCTTCTCCCCGGATTTTCACAACGGAAACTTTCCGCGGCTTGAAATATCCGCCTTTTCTCTGTATAATAAAAATATACTAAAACCTTCCAGACGCCATACATAAAGAAAGGGACGAAAAAATATGGCTGCAGAAAAAATGAAGTGCCCCATGTGCGGCACAAAACTGAAGAATGTAAACGGCAGGATGACCTGCAAGGACTGCGGATACTATGTACGGGAACAGAACAGCTCCCAGACCTGGCAGAGCCAGCAGACGGCTTCCTCCCAGGCATCCGGCTCCAATCAGCCCTCCGGCCAGCAAAAAAAATCCGGAGGCGCGGGCGTCAAGATCGCCGTGGCGTGTATCAGCTTCTGCGTGGTGATTGCGGTGGGAGTCATGATCAGCTTTGCCATGTCAGATCTGAGGGCTCTGTTTGAAGGACTCATCTCCTCCGATGCCCCTGCCCAGTCCCACCGCTCAGAACAGCCCGCCTCCTCTCGGGACCGCGCTCAGGAGGATATCCAGGAAAGTGAATCTCCGAGCCATGCAAAGCCTGCCGCCGGAACCAAACTTCCCCGGTCCTCCTTCTTTCAGGAGCTGGCCTCGGTTATCTTCGGCAAAAGCTACGACACCATCACCCCGGAGGAATATGACAGCTTAACAGCTCTCGAAATCAGCAAGGAGGATCACCATATCTATTATCTTCTGAGAGACCAGGAGGAATACCAGTACCTCACCTTTTCCAATACCATCGGAATGGAGCTGTCCGATCTGGCCTGCTTTACCGGTCTGGAGGGAATCTGGCTGGACGATGATCTGTCCTGGGGCGATCTGGACGGACTGGAGCATCTGCAGTGGATCCATGTAGAGAATAATCTTTCGGATCTTTTGAAAATCATTCCCAACCCGGAAAACATTTTAAGTCTCAGCATTACGGATTCTATTTTTGAGCATTCCCTGGACGGCATCGAGGCTTTCTCCAGCCTTCAGTATCTGACGGTAGAATACGACTTCCTGGAAGATATTTCCGCCCTGGAAAACCTGCCATTTCTGGAAGGACTGAGCCTTTTGGGTTGCAACCGCTTAACAGATTACAGTCCCCTGCTGTCGCTGGGCTGGCTTCGTTCCCTGTCCCTGCAGTCCTCCCAGCTCAAAACCATAGACTTTATCAGCTCCATGCCGGATCTGACCAGTCTATATGTGGAGGACAGTCAGATCTCCAATGTGGACGCCCTGACGGACTGCCCCAACCTTACGGCTCTAAGCCTCATCGACAATAACCTGCTGGATGATTATTCTTCCGTAGGAGAACTGACCCAGCTGACCACACTGGCCCTGCATATGAAATCAAACAGCACTCTGCCCTCCTTCCAAAAGCTGGCCTCCCTGAAGGAGCTTTCCGTAAAGCATGCCGGCGACCTTTCTCCTCTGAAGGATGCCGTGAACGTAACCACCCTTCAGCTGGAGGAATGTTCCGGATGGGAGCTGGAAGCGCTGGCCTCCATGCAGGAGCTTACCGCATTGTATATCAATGATTTTTCCTCTTATGTGGATTCCCTGGAGCCTCTGACCCGGCTTTCCAAGCTGGATACCCTGGATCTGGGCGGCACCTCCATATTCGGCAATGTGGAAGAAATCTTTGGCATACCCACCCTGCGCCGCCTCAGCCTGGACAACTGTCAGGTGGGCATGGATTTTGACAAAATTCCCACCAACACCACGCTGGAGGAGCTGTCCATGAATGATATTTCGATCTTGAGAGACCCCTCGCACAACAACGGGGACAAGATATATCTCTCCGAGCACTATGAACTGTTTCGCTGCTTCCCTTCTCTGATCGTACTGCAGCTGCGGTCTGACCGGATAGACAGTCTGGACTTCGTGGAAAACCTTCCTCTTCTCCAGTACCTGGAGATCACGGACAACAGCGTTACCAGCTTAAAGCCTCTGGAAGCCCTGCCGGATTTTCAGATGGTCTGGTGTGGAAAAAACACGATCCTGGAAGGCGTCTCGGAAGACAGCGGGATCCAGGTAAGCACTGAAGAATAAATGCCGACGGCCCCGGATTTGACTCCCGGGGCCGTTTTTCTAATGAGCCCTCCAAATTCTCTTTTCTCTGATCTGCCTTCGTCCAACTGTTATCCTTAAAAGATCCTCCTCACCGTACTGATCTCTCCAAAATCCACCCCGGAAATGCATACGCCTTCAGAAAGCGTGGCGTGGACAATCCTGCCCTCGCCCAGGTAAATCGCAACATGTTCCGGATTATCATAGCAGATCAGATCCCCCGGCTGCGCGTTTTCCAGCCCATCCACCTCATAGCCTGCCTCCCTGTCCTCCTTGGCCGAACGGGGCAGGCTGATCTGAAAATACTGATATACGCTCATCACAAAGCCCGAGCAGTCCACCCCTTCCGTAAGGCTGTCCCCGCCCCACACATAAGGAGTTCCCAAAAAACGGAGGGCATACCGGGCCGCAGCCTCTCCCATATCAGCGCTTCCCGGCTCCGGGATGCCGGCCCCGGGCTGAGCACTCCCTGCCCCACTTCCGCTGATCCAGCCGCCTTCCGATTCACTGTCCCGGCTGCCTTCCGATTCACTGTCCCGGCTGCCTTCCGCTTCACTCTCCCGCCGACTCTGCCGGGCATAATCTATCCAGGAAACCTGCACCGCAATCATCGCCAGACAGCATACCGCCGCCCCCAGCAGTACCGCCGCCGAAAGCCTTCCTCCCGGATCGGGGCCCCACACTTTTACTGCTCCCTTCATAGACGCTCCGAAAAAACTTCTCCCTACATTGTAGCAGTTTTTCTCCTGTTCATGACAAAACGGCAGCAATTGGTCAGGTACTCCACAGCCCGCCAACCCCCGGCAGTCTATAACGCTCTCCCCTGCCCGTGCCCTCCTGCAGCATTCCGTCATACTCCTCCCAGGAAATATACCGGCCTCCCATGCTCTCCAGATGCTCCGTATGAAACTGACAATCAATAAACAGAAAGCCTCTCTGCTCCAGCAGCCGGGCCAGGGCGATCAGGGCCAGCTTGGAGCCGTTCTCCATCTCCGAAAACATACTTTCTCCGAAAAAGCACCGTCCCAGAACCACCCCGTAAAGGCCTCCGGCCAGTTGTCCGTCCTGGTAAGCCTCCAGGCTGGCCGCATGCCCCGCCTGGTGAAGCAGGCAGTAAGCTTCTTCCATCTCGTCGGAGATCCAGGTGCCCTCCGCAAATTCTCTCTTTACCCGGCAGCGGTGCATGGTATCCCCAAAATCCCGGTTCAGCTGAAATCGGAGGTCGTGCTTTTTCATATACTTGTTCATGGACCGGGACACGTGAATTTCCCGGGGAAAGATCACGAACCGCTCCTTCGGACACCACCACAAAATTTCATCCCCCGGCTCATACCAGGGAAAAATCCCATGGGCGTAAGCCAGCAGAAGCCGCTCCCGGCTCAAATCTCCTCCCACCGCCAAAAGCCCGTCCTCCCTTGCCAATACGGGATCCGGAAAAATCACATTTTCATTCAAACGGTAAACCGGCATCCTGCTCCTCCTCAAGCCTTATCCGCTTTTACGGTCCGGGCGCTCATACTTAAAGAATTTGAATCCTGAACCGATCCTCCTGGGCGGTAAGCAGACAGCTCCCGCCCTCACGCAGCGCTCCAAACAATATCTCGTCCACCAAAAGAGGCTTGATCTCGCCCTGTATGACCCGCTCGATCTGCCTTGCGCCGAACTCTGCGCTGATTCCCTTTTTCTTTACCAGCCTCCGGGCGGCTCCATCGGCGGACAGCTCCACTCCCTTTTTCAGGAGAAGCTTCGAAAGCTCGCCCAGCTTTTTTTCCACCACCTGCTCTGCCATGGAGGAATCCATGCCGCAAAACACCACAATCCGGTTCAGACGGTTGCGGAATTCGGGCTGGAATATCCTTTTTACCTCCTCCAGCACCACATCCGACTTCCGGTCCTGCTCCAGAAATCCGATCCCGGGCTTTCCGATCCGGCTGGCTCCTGCGTTGGAGGTCATAATGATGATCACATTCCGAAAATCCGCCTTCCTGCCCTGATTGTCCGTCAGGGTGGCATAGTCCATGACCTGCAGCAGAATATTGTATATATCCGGATGAGCCTTCTCAATCTCGTCCAGAAGCAGAACCGCATGGGGATTCTTACGGATCTCCTCCGTGAGAAGTCCGCCCTCCTCGTAACCCACATATCCCGCCGGAGCACCGATGAGCTTGGCTATCGCATGCTTTTCCTCGTACTCGCTCATATCGAAGCGTATCAGCCTTATGCCCAGCTCTTGTGCCAGACTCCTTGCGATCTCTGTCTTCCCCACGCCCGTGGGCCCTACGAACAGCAGACTGGCCAGAGGCTTTCCCTCCTCCAAAAGCCCTGCCCTGGAAAATTTCACGGCGTTGACCACCTGGGCGATGGCCTCGTCCTGGCCATACACACGGCTCTTAAGCCGATCCTCCAGAGAGCCCAGGGCCGCCGTCTCGTCCTGCTCCATCGTCTGCTTCGGAATGCGGCAGATTTTGGACAAAATCTGGTCTATCAGCTCACGGTCCACCGTCTGTGCCGCTCCGTCCAGAGGATGCAGGCGCCGATAGGCTCCCGCTTCATCCATCAGATCGATGGCCTTGTCCGGCAGACAGCGTTCGTTGATATACCTTGCGCTCATCTCCACGGCATATTCCAGCACGCCTTCCTCATAAACCACGCCGTGGAATTCCTGGTATCTTTCCCTGAGCCCTTCCAGGATCCTGACGCTGTCCGAAATCCCCGGCTCCGGGATTTCCACATTTCGAAACCGCCTGACCAGGCTCTTGCTTTTCTCAAAGTGCTTTTTATACTCCTCATGAGTGGTGGCGCCGATAAACCTGATGCTTCCCTGGGCCAGGTAAGGACGAAGCATGTTGGAAATGTCAAAGGTGCCGCCGTTTACCGCCCCGGCCCCCACAATATTGTGGATCTCGTCAATATACACCACCGGCTTTTCCTCCTGGCCGATGCTGTCCATGACCTTTTTAAAGCGCTTTTCGAAATCCCCCCGATACTGGGTGCCTGCCAGCAGGCTTCCCAGATCCAGGGAAAATATCCGGGCACCCTGCAGAGGCCCCGGAACCCGGCCTTCGTTCATCAGCCTTGCCAGTCCGTAGGTGACAGCCGTCTTTCCCACGCCCGGCTCCCCTATATGCAGCGGATTGTTTTTGTCCCGGCGGCAGAGGATCTCCATGGTTCTCTCCAGCTCCTCCTCCCGGCCTATCAACGGATTGGCCTCCTGTGCCGTCTCGTTCAGACAGACCGCATACTGCCTCCAGAATTCCTTCCGGCTCCGAGAATCCGCCTCCTTTGGGATTTCTCCGCCATCTTCGGCATCCTCCTCCCAATCCTGAGCCCCTTCCCGGCTTTCCCCCGCCTGGACGATCCTGCCCGCCTCCTCCGAAAGCTCCTGCAGCTCCACTAAAAGCTCCGCCCGTTCCACGCCCTGAACCCGCATATAGTAGACCGCATAGCTCTCCTCCAGGGTAAACATGGCATGAATAATGTGAATCAGTTCCACTACGTTTCTTTCACCGTTTCCCGCCGCCTCCCAGGCGCCGTTCAGCACCTTCTCCATATCCTGGGAAAACTCCGGGTCGTTTCCGGATTCCTCGTTCCCGCCTTCTTCCTCCCCGGATTCTTCTTTACATTCCATATACCGCTCCAGGTGGGTACGGAGGCTGTAATCCAGCTCCCGCACATTTCCGCCGCAGTTTTTAAAGGCCTGGGCAAACGCCGGATTCCGGCAGGCTGCATACAATACCAGCTCCGGTGTCACATATTCGAATTGCGCATTCCTGGCCAGGGAGATGGCTGTATTGATCAGCCCTGCCGCTTCTGCCGATATCTCCATGATCACACCTCCTCTACTGTCATCCGAAAGGGATACCCCTCTTCTCTGGCCCTGGCCGTTGCCGTTCTGACCTTCGTGGCTGCAATATCATAAGGATACTCTCCCACCGAGGCTCTGCCGCTCTCATGCACGATCAGCATCAAATGCACCGCCTCCGGCTCCTCCTTATGAAAAACCGTCCTCAAAAGCTCTACCACAAAATCCATGGGCGTAAAATCGTCATTATGCATAATCACCCGATAATGCCCGGGCTCCTTTATTTTTATTCTTGTTCTTTCTCTTGTCTCTCCCTGTACAGCCATACTTATACCCCTCTGTTCCTTTATGCCCCGGACTGCTTAACTGCTCTTCCCGGGCCGCTTTCCTGCAAATTAAAGCTTACCACATCCCGGGGGCCTGCGCAAGATGGCGGATACACAGTGCCCTTCGCCAAACCGTAACCCAAAAAGCACCAAAACCCCGGCGGGAAACGCCCGTGGCTCTGGTGCCTTCTCATGATATTTCTTTTTTCCATATATAATTCTTTTTCCATTATAATTCCTTTTTCAATAATCCGTATGTCCGCCTTCGTTGAAAAAGGATGTTACCGCCATAATGGGAGCGGCGACCCATTCCAGCTGCAAGGATGAGGGAACCACCTTATAAATGTTGTCCTTATAGCTTCCCCCCGTCTTCTTTATCAGCTTTTCCTGAAGCGATTCAAAGAATCGATCATTCTCAAACATTTCACCATAAAATACAATCTTCTGCACATTCAACAGACGAATCGAAAAGGTAACCGCATTGGCGAAGGCTTCCTGGGCGTTCTGCAGAACCTCCCAGGCCCCCGGATCTCCGGCATAAGCCCCCTCCACAAACAAAGAAAAGGTAATACGGGAAAAGTCCCCCTCTATCTGCCGGTAAATCAGAGGCGTTCTTTCCTCTCCAAAGCACTCCCGAAGGCTCTCCAGCATTCCGTCCATAGAGGCTATGGTATTCAGGCATCCCTGCTTTCCGCAGGCACACAGGCGTCCGCCCGGAACGACAGTGCAGTGTGCGATCCCGTCAAACATCTCACGGTTTCCTCCGTAAAACTGACCGTCCAGCAAAATGGTCACCCCCATGGTGGCTTCGTTGCGGATAAAAAGCATGTTCTGGGTTTTGGGATCATACTGCAGGAAAGTATATGCATTTGCAAAGCCGCGCACACTGTTGGCAGCAATAACAGGAAAGGAAAATTCCTTTCTCAGCATCTGTACAATGGGAACATTTTTTTCTTCCCAAATTCCGCCGCTGTCCAGAATAATTCCGTTGGCGCAGTCCACCACACCGCAGATGGTGATCCCCAGCCCGATAATATAATCCTCCAGGTATCCCTGCTCTCTGATCAGCTCCTTGATCCGGGCCGCCGCCTTCTCCACAAAGGCCCGGGGCGTCAGCTCTTCCGGAAAACCAAGCTCCTCCCCATGGATCTGCTCGCCATGCAGATTTACTACAACGATAAACATCGAGCTGCTGCCGAAGGCAATCCCCAGCGCCACATGCTTTGAACGGCTGATCTCCACCATCACTTCCCTTCTTCCTGCCGCGCCGGCATTGGGGACGCTGATTCCCTCCACCAGGATGCCCTCACTCATCAGTTCATTGATAATGACAGTGATGGTCGCAGGCGTCAGCTTCAGACGGGCCGCGATCTGCTTGCGCGACATGGCGCCCTCTTCATGCAGCAGACGCAGGATAGCGCTCCTGTTGGATATCTTGATATCAGACATATTAGTTCCACATAGCATATCTCCATCCCCTTCGCTTTCGTAATCACTGCACCCACAAAAATGCTCAATATAATGTAGTGCAATCGTTTTAAGTATATAGGACTCTTCCAAAAAATGTCAATATATATCCCCTATTCTTTGATTCCCTGGGAAGCGATGCCGGCCACAAAATGCTTCTGGAGAATAAAAAAGAATATAATTACCGGTACGGAGCAAAGCACTCCTCCCGCCATCTGATGGGGAAAACGATTGGCAAAATAATCTGCCAAAGTGGACAGTCCTGATACCACGGGCATCTTATCCCGGTCACGAATCACGATCAGAGGCCACATCATATCCTTCCAGGTGGTGAGCCCGGACAAAATGGCAAGTGAGATCACCGGGGCCTTCAGCACAGGCAGAATAATTGTGGCATAAATCCGAAGATGGCCCGCTCCGTCCACCATGGCCGCCTCGTCCAGCTCATTGGGAACCGAAAGAATAAACTGCCTCATGAGAAATACGGCGAACACCGAAAAAAGCCTTACGATCCACAGCGCAGTCCGGGTATTGGTCAGCCCCATGGCAGACAGGGTGTTGTACCGGGGAATGATGAATATCTGTTCCGGTATCATCATGATAGAGAGACACAGCAGAAACAATACCTCTTTTCCCGGAAACTTAAGCCTGGCAAAGGCATAGGCCGCAAGAGATCCCAGGAATACCTGCCCCACAATGGAAATCACCACCGACAGAAGAGAGTTCATAAACCACTGTGCCACAGGAAACACCTCCAGAATCTCCTGATAGTTTGTCAAAACCCATTTCTCCGGCAGAATCTGCAGCGGAATCCTTGTAGAATCCTCAAAGGTTTTGAAGGAGGTCAGCAGCATCCATATAAACGGTACCACCATCACGGCAACGGCAATAGACAGCGCCAGATAAATCATCCAATTTTTTCTTTTCATGTAACCTTCCCCCTTCCCTATGCGTAAAATACCCATTTTTTCTGCAGTCTGTTCTGTATCAGTGTCACCACCAGAATAATCAAAAACAGACACACGGAAATGGCGGATCCGTATCCCTCGTTAAATTCTCCCCGGAAGGTCAGGTCGTAAAAATAGCGCACTACCGTTCTGGAGGAATCAATGGCCGGCGACGAGGTATTATACTGAGTGGACGGGATCAGCATATATACGATCTCAAACTCCTTGAACATGGAAATCACGGACAGCGTCAGAACAAAATACAAGGTGGGTGTCAAAAGCGGCAGCGTAATAAAGAAGAACTGCTTGATCCCGCTTGCCCCGTCGATCCTGGCCGCCTCGTAATAGGAGGTGGAAATATTCTGAAGTCCCGCCAGGATCACTATTACCTGATATCCAATGGCGGCCCAGATGATAACCACCGCACAGGAATACAGGGTATACCGCTTGTCAATGAGCCAGGCAACCTCCTCCCCTCCGAAGGCCCGGAAAATGTTATTGATCATGCCATAGCGGGTGTTGAGCAGCCATCTCCAGGTCAGAGCAATGGCCGAGGGCGCCGTCACCAGCGGGAAAAATATTAAAGTACGGAAAATACCCTTCCCTTTGATCCGGCTGTTCAGAAGCACCGCCAGGACTGTAGACAGCACCAAAATGCACGGCACGCAGATCAATACGTATTGAATGGTATTTCCCAGAGACTGGCGGAAATTCTCATCCTGCAGTACCTTTAAATAATTTTTCAGTCCGATAAATGTTCCCTCCTGAAGCGCCCTGCGGTCCGTAAGGCTGATCCAGATATTGTTGAAAAACGCGTAGAAATGAAACACCCCCAACCCTATGAATAACGGCAGAATAAACAGATATCCGGTCAGTATCTCCTTCTTTCTCCTCTTTCCCAGTTTTCGTTTCTCCATAAAATTACCCCCTTGTGTGCTCTGGCTTGCACAGACACAAATCCGGTCTTAAAAGCGGCGGAAGCCGCCGCAGAAAAGTGCGGGCGGCTTCCACCCTGGTTTCCATATACAGTTTCACATGGACTGCCGCTGTGGGCAGCTCCTTATTTGCTGCGCTCCTCTGTGATCAGATCATTGATAGCCTTCTCCAGGTTGGCCAGTCCCTCCTCGGCACTGATCTCCCCATTGAATACAGGAATCAGACTGGGGCTGATCTGGCCCAGGCAGGAATAATTACACAAGGGTACATCCCATACGGTCACAACCCTCTCGGCCTCTTCCACATAAACCTCCGCATAATCGTGGGAAGCCTTCCAGGAATCCAGCGCGTTGACATTGGTAGGCAGATGCCATTCGATCTGGGCAAAAAGATCCACCGCCGCCTGATCCATGGTGTACCAGGTAACGAAATCCCATGCGGCGTCAAATTTTTCCGTTCCGCTGTTGATTACCAGATTGTTCATGGTAACAGTAGATATATAGTTAGTTCCGGAGGTCGGTCCGTTGGGGAATGCAATATACTCCAGGGTATCCTTCACGGCAGTTCCCTCAAAAAGCCCGTTGGCACCCGGGTCAGGACAGACCACGATCATGGCTGCCAGACCGGAGATGAAGAGAGAGTTGGGGCTGGTTTCTACCAGAGTATCGTAATCGGCCTGTGCGCCGCTGGCGATCATCCTGCGCATCATTTCCAGCATTTCCACAGATTCCGGAACATTGAGGGCACATGCACTGACATCCTCATTGTAAAGCTTCGCTCCGTTTCCGGTAAGCATAAGCAGGGTTCCATGGGCCGGCTCATTGATGGAAAAAGCAGATGCAAACTCACTGCCTCCCTGTTCCTTGATTTTGGCATTCAGCTCCTCTGCAATGGCCTCATAATCGGTCCAGCTCCATCCCTTCTGGGGATATGCCACATCGTATTTGTCAAAGATGGCCTTGTTATAGCAGATGGCGTAGGAGTCCGTGTAGCAGGGAATTCCGTACAGCTTGTCCCCCACATAGTTCTGCTTCAGGGGATACTCCAGGAATACGCCAAAATCCAGGTTATCCTGTGCCGCCCGCTCCTGCAGCTCAGCCAGCTTTCCCGCATTTCCCCAAAGTCTGGTCTGCAGTCCTGCCCACAGCACGTCCGGGCCCTCGGAGGTTCCCAGAACGGCATTCATCAGGGTTCCGTATTCGGACAGCGGCGTCACCTGCAGTGTCACATGGACCTTGCTCTGAGATGAATTGTAAAGATCCACCATCTTTGTCATTTCGCTTTCCATGGCCCAGGTGGCAAAGGTGATCTCCACCGGCTTCTCGTCCGACGCGTCACCACCTCCCGAGGGCTGCTCCGACTTTTCAGCACCGCTGGACGGAGTGCTCGACGAAGACTTTCCGTCGTCATTTCCGCAGGCCGTCATGCAAAGCACCATTACCATTGCCAAAAACACACCTAAAAACCGTTTCATATTACATCTCCCTTCTTCCCGCTTTGGCGGGCATCTTGTAAATTTATTCTCACGGCCTTTCTTCCTGCCGCAAAAAACGTGCCTATATTTTGATTCCGGAAAAGGCGTAAAAATCCTTCTCGTCTATGATCTGATCGATTTCAAATGCCCCGGCAAACAGCAATGCTTCCTGATCCGCAGACCCGAGAGGTGCCGACAGGCCCCGGGGCCGCCCCCGGTGCACCCGGTTCAGATGCTCCCTTCCGATAGAGTGCGCCACCACCAGGCGCCCTCCCGGCTTCAGGACAGCCGCCAGGCATGTGACCAGCCTTTCCTTGTCCTCAAAATGGGGATAGGCATTATGCAGGATGACCGCGTCGAAGCTTTCTCCCGCAAAATCGTAAAAATCACACCTGAGAAAACGTGCCGTGGTTCCGGCATATTTTTCCCGGGCCCGGGCCACCATGTTCTCCGCCAGATCCAGGCCCGTCACAAAAGGCGTGGTCTCCAGAAGATACCCGGTCAGGACGCCGGTTCCGCAGGCCAGATCCAAAACCTTGCAGCCCCTTTCAATGCCGGAAAGCTCCACGATCCGCCGAAGCTTTTCCTCGTTGCAATGATTCATGCTGTCCCAGCTTTGCGCGATATCGTTAAAATATGCCTGTACTTCCTCCGTTGACATTCTCAGACCAGGCCTCCTTTCCATAAGCCGGGGCTCTCCAAAGCCTCAATAAAAGGCGATATCCGGCTCTTTTTCTTCCTTCTTGTGAAGGGTGTCCGGGTCAATAGCCTTCCCGTCTACCACGTTCCATCCCAGCAGCGCCTCCGGCGGATCCACCAGCTTCATGGTAAGCGCTCCCGTGGGGCAGGTCTCCACACAACAGCCGCAGCCCATACAGTTGAACTCGTTTACGAACAAAGCCTCATCCTGATAATCCCGGTCAAATTTCCGGTGAATGGCGTCAAACATACAGCGTTTTTTATAGCACAGCCCGCAGTCGATACATTTAGCGGGATCCAACACCGCCCGGAACCTGGATTTATTGTATATCTCCCGATAATGATATTTTCCGCCGGTAGCGGTGATATGGCGCAGACCGGAGCAGGTATTCACATTACAGCTGCACAAAATGGTACCGATATCTTCCATGTCCATGGTATGGGCCACCACATGGACATGGGGGATCTTTTTTCCTGATTTCTGAATATAATCAAACATTTCCTCAAAGGAAATCTCTTTTCCCAGATTGTGTGCAATCATAAAATCGGCCGTCTCGTCTGCGGAAATACACACATGGTCATCCTGGGCAAGCTCCGGGTATCGGGTACGGCAGGCGCACTGATTCTGAGTCAGCTTCTTTTTACTTTTAAGGATCTCCTTATAATTTTCCACGGGAAGCAGGTCCGGACAATCCTTCACCGAATCATACCGGGGACAAATCTGGTTCAGACCATGGATCCCTTTTTCCATCAGTTCATGCATGGTTTCTTCAATACATGCCGCAAAATCATACTCATGGAACATAGCAACGCCTTTATAGTAGGCCGGTCCGTTCTTTTTCATCCAGTCCGGGTTGTTCTGCAGATCTGCCCAGAGAGCTCCTCCAGGCGTCACAATGGGTTCACCTGTGGATTTATCGTAAAAAATATCTCCGCTGAAATATCGGTCCTCCAGCTGACTGCGGACAAATTCTTTGTCCATGCCCAGCCTTTCGATGAATTTGTCGGAAACCATGTGGTCTCCCAGCTCCGGCGTCCAGTCCGGATCCGGCAGCGCCATCAGGATCCTGGCGCATTCCGGACTCATCTTATGGGCCAGAAGCCAGGGCATATAGCGGGGATTTTCGATGCGGGGCTCAATTCTGCGGGCAAGCTCCATAAAAATCGGATCGATATCTTTGTGGAAGATTTTATTAATCTCTTCCAGCATCTCTGGTTCTGTGTTGGTATAATCTGTCCTCATATTATTCCTCCTTCCCGGATCCAGCAGCAGGCTGAGGGTGATAGCCCAGCAGACTTTCAGGCGGATCCACCAGCTTCATGGTAAGCGCTCCCGTAGGACAGGTCTCCACACAGCAGCCGCAGCCCATACACTGTGTCTCGTTGACGCACCTTCCGTGAACTCCCTTGTCTACATAATACTTCGTCTGGATCGCACCAAACATGCAGCGGGATTTTTCGCACAGGCCGCAGTCAATACATTTGTCCAGATCGATCTGTGCCCGGAAGCGGGATTTGGTGTAATAATCCCAGGGCTTCTGGGTACTTCCATAATTATGCATATTAGAAAGCACACCACAGGCTGTCACATTGCAGTTGCACAAAACGTTGGAATAAGATGTAATCCTGGTGTTGGTCTCGTCCATCATGTCATTGTTCCGGGCAGTGTGTACAAAGGGCTCTTTTTTCCCGGCCTTCTGAACAATATCAAAAACCTCCTTCCACGAATACTGACGGGAAAATCCCATATCGATCAAAAGCTTTGCTGCATCGTTGGCCTCCACGCACACAAAGGGATTCTTTTCCGTTTCCGGATGACGGAACCGGCACGGGCACTCTATAATCGTCAACAATTCACAGGACTGCAATACAGTTTTATAATTTTCAATAGGAAGCAGCTCTGGAAAATCCTTCACCGAATCATACCGGGGCAGAATTCTTCCTCCGGAGGGATTGACCCAATCCGGATTTCCCACCCTGGATGCCTCCGTGGATGCTTCCATTCTGGGAGAAAGCTCATTTTCCAAAAACATTTGCAGCACCACATAGTAGGCTCGTCCATTGCGGTCCCTCCACACCGGACTGTGCTGCAGATCCATCCACTGTACCGGATCTGTCCGGACCTTGGGCCCCACCTCCGGATCGGACATCACGTCGGCGCTGAAAAACCGGTCCATAAGCTGGGCATCCACCTCATACTTGTCCATTCCCAGCTTATCCGCAAAAGCCTTTGAGATTTTCAGCTCTCCCAGCTCCGGCGTCCAGTCCGGATCCGGCAACGCATCGATCACGCGGGCCTCCTCCGGCGACATCTTATGCGCCAGCATCCAGGGAACATAGCGCGACTGCGGATGATCGTTTAAAATCTTTTTCCCAATGGAAAAATACACCTCATCCAGATCCTTTTGCAGTATTTGATTCACCTGGTCTCTGAGTTCCTGTTCCATACACCATACTCCTTTCCTTTGTTTCCCGGGGCAATAAGCCAAACGGCCCTCTTGCTCCTCCATTGCTGAATTAATTTGTTTTATTAATTTATTCAGCAAAAATAAACAGCCTACAATCTGCACAGACTTTTGAATTAATTTGATAAATTAATTTATTACATCTTATCACATTGCTCAAACAAAGTCAACATAAAATATTATATTTCGACACTTTACACATGCCAGTTCAGCCAGTACATGTAAAGATCTGAAAATCGTGCTTGCACGAATTTCCAGATCTTCACATGTACTGAGGGAGCGCCATCTTATGAGCAAAGGCAGCTGCGAAGCAGCGCAAAGCACCGCAGATGCGGCTTTGCGAATAGGCGCGGGCTGAACTGGTACCTCCCCCGCCCCCTCGCAAAGGCAGCTGCTCCCTGTCCTACAGCCGATAGCTTCCAGCCGTCAGAGTCTCCTTCCGTCCGTCAGGCAGAATCACCTGCGCCTCCCCATTTGCTGGAATTTCGATTTCATAGACCACATGATCTCCCTCATATCTCCAGCCGCTGACGATCTCACCTGCCGGCGACTGATACACCGCCCTGGCGTACTGCAGGGATTTATGGGGGCAGGGACTGATGGTGATTTCTCCCCGTTCAAGCACAATACCGCAAACTCCCGCAAACAGCCACCCACAGACGGCTCCATAGGAATAATGGTTCAGCGAGGCCTTCACCTGCCCCTTTTCATTGATGCCGTCCCAGTTTTCCCAGATGGTGGTAGCGCCTTTTTTCACCTCATAGAGCCATCCGGGCATAGTGTCCTGTAGCAGCAGCTGATAAGCCGTCTCCACATAACCGTGTTGGGCCAGCACAGGGCACAGCTGAGGTGTGGAGAGAAAACCGGTATTTAAATGATATCCGTTTTTCACCACCAAATCATTTAAATCCCATGCTGCCTGCTTTTCCTCTTCCTGGTCCAACAGGCCAAAGGATATGGCCCGCACATACTCTGCCTGCCGGTCTGAGCGGATCCTGCCGCCCTCCAGCGCCATATGCCGAAAGGCCTCTCTGGCCCCCGCCGCCGTCCGGGCAAATTCTGCCGCTTCCTCCTGACAGCCCAGAATTTCCGCAATCTCTGAAAGCAACTGCCCCGATCTGGCAAAATACGCGGTGGCTACCTTTCCCTGAGGAGTGCGCATGGCCATGGTACTATCCACATCCGGCTCGCACCACTCACCATAATCCACTCCCGTCTCGATGGCATAGGCCTCCCAGGAATTTCCCTTTGAAGAAGCATCCCCCTCTCCTGCCTTCTGTCCGGCCCTGCTCTCCAGAAAACGGTACCATTTTTTCATCATCTCATAATTCTCTTCCAAAATCCGCCGGTCCCCGTACCGCCGATACAGGTCATAAGGCACCGTGATACAGGCATCTCCCCAGCCCACGGACCCGGCCAGCAGACCGGCAAAAAATCCCGGCACATTATTTCTGGGGGCTATATTGGCTATTTTCCCGTCCTCATGCTGGTTCAGCCTGCACTCGCCCAGCCACTTACGAATCACCGGATAACAATCCTCCAGGTATATCCCCGTCCGGGCAAACACTCCCATATCTCCCGTCCAGGCCGCCCGCTCTCTGGTGGGACAGTCCGTAGGTACATCGCAGAAATTGGACTTCTGGCTCCAGATACTATTCTCCACCAGCCGGTTAACGTCCTCATTGGAGCACTCAAATCTGCCCAGCTGCTCCATTCGAGAATACACGGCTATGGCGGTGAACTTCCCGGAGGACAAATCCGCCTCCGTCTCCACCTTTCCGTAGCGGAAGCCCCATATGGCAAACCTGGACTTGTAGTGGTTCTCTCCCTCCTTGCAGACATACATCACTCTCTGACAGATCCCGCCTTCCTTGTGACGCTTTCTATCCTGAAAGTTCTCGGCTGTAAAATTGCCGTTTTCATCCAGAGTCTCCCCGTGCGTTATAACAATCCGCTGTCCGGCGTGGGCCTTTACCGTAAACTCCACATATCCGGCCAGATTCTGCCCATAATCGATCACGATGCTTCCGTCCGGCGTCTGCAGAAGCTTTCCCTCAAAACGCTCGTTTTCTGTCACTGGCACACAGTTGGAGCAGCACAGATTTGCTGTCCCAAAGTCCTCTGTCTTTACCAGATGCCAATCTCCGATTTCCTCCAGCCTGGCATCCACTGTCTCGCCCTGCTGCATGTCATTTTCCCGCACAGGACCTGCCTGAGAGGCCTCCCAGCCTTCATCGGAAACGCAGACCGCCTTTCCGTCTATCTCCAGCTGAAAATACAGAGCCACGTCCTCCCCGTAAAGATTTCTTTCTCCGTCCACTCCGGAACAGCTGCGGTACCAGCCGTCGCCCAGGATTACCTGTACCCGGTTTTCTCCCTCTCTTACCAGCTCCGTCACATCATAGGTCTGATATGCCAGCCGCCGGTCATAAGTAAATGAACCCGGAGCCAGAACAAAATCTCCCGCTCTCCTGCCGTTGATCCATGCCTCATACAGGCCATGGCAGGTTATGTACAGCCTGGCAGACCCTTTTCGATCCACCTGAAAGGACCTGCGCAAATAGCTGGCAGGCTTGTGGACCTTGGGGTCACAAGTCAACTCCGGGTTGATCCATTTTGCTGTAAACTCGTCTTTTTCCAAAAGCCCCATTTCAAAAAAAGCTTCTTCGCTCCATTCCCCGGGCACATCCTCCTGATCCCACAGGCGTACCTGCCAGGAAACCCGCTGTCTGCTTGCCGTCTCCACTCCCAAAAGATCATTCATTCTGGAAGAAGCTACCTTTCCGCTGTTCCAGATCACCTGTCCCCCGGTAAAAGCCTGGATTTCATAGGCTGTCTGCTTTATCCCGCCCCTGCACTGCCAGGACAAATATGGTTTTCGAATATCGATTCCCAGCGGATTTGTCATGTGTTCTGTCTTCAAAAAAATTGCCTGCATATTATTTCCTCCACTTATATTCCGGAGCTGCCCTCCGGCTTTCCCGGCTGTTCTTTAAAATTCCCACGCCCCAGAGCCAGAATCCCTGTCAGGGCTCCATGTCCTCTACATACAGAGTCTGTCCGTCATAGGCAGACCAGCCATGACTTTCCGGAAGACCGTCTTCTCCCGGTGCAAAAGAAAGCATGGCCGGGGCGTCGCTTCTGTCTCTCCGGAATACCGCCCGCAGCTTCATTTCTCCCACATGGGCTCCCGTCACTGCTGCATCCGCTTCAAACACCGTCTCCCCCGGTGCAAATATGTTGGCGGAGGCTTTCACCCTCATGCTTCCGCTGTAAAAGGTTTTTCCGTCGTCACTGAACTGATGATAAACCGTGCGATACAGAGGCGGGTTCCCCGGTTCACATTCATTTACCACAAATCCGCTGTGTTTCCCTTTTATCCTTACGGAAAAAGCTCCTTCCGGCCTTTTCGACGGGGCCTTTGCAGGCACGGCATAGGGCACCTCCCAACCATCCGGTGTTTTTCCCGCCGGCACCGGATGGGAAGCCTCCCTGTCCAGCAAATGACACATCCTCAACCGCATCCTTTTCTCCCCCTCCGCCGGTCTGGTACCCTCGATCCACATGGCTCTGGTGCTGTCCGGATGCCAGCTGATAGGAGAATAATACACCCATTTTCCTTCCGGATCACTGAGATCTGCGCCCTTGCAGGCACGACCCTCCTTGAGGGATCTGTCAATATCAATCAGCACCGGTCCGATGTTCCCTTTGCGGAATTGGCGCACACCACTGACGCAATACATATAGAGACAATTAATAAGCTTCCCACTCACCGCAAAGGCATGGGGCTGAGGCACAAGCCCAAATACACCGCAGTTTGTCTTTTGGGAAAAACGGGGAGACATAACCACCCCCAGCCTTTCATCCGGCGAAAGGATCGTGGTTTCCTCATATCCCGGCGTATCCGTAAGCTGAATCAGCTCATGGCTGTCCAGGGGCAGAATCATACTCTCGCTGACGCTGTCTCCGCCTCCCGCCATTGAAAGCGCCTTCCCGCCCCGGATCACCTGCTTCAGCTCCCCGCCCCGGGCCGGAACCGGCAGCACATACCCCTCATGCTCCGGGTCAGGCTCATAAGCTTCTTCATGGCTGATGGCATACACATCCTCCAGCCGATAGCAGTCCTCCTCCCTTTTCAGCCTCCCCAGATAATTAACCGACCCTGTATAGGTCAGCATGGTCCAGCACATATGTATATTATCCGGGGCAATCACGATCTCCGACCACCTGAAGAAAATATTTTCTCCGTCATCCAGATCCTCCGGATAATAGACCCGCAGCAGTCTTGCCCTTTCGCAACGGTCCACATCCGGCTGGCACTCCAGTATATAATCCCCCAAAAGAATCCGCTTATTATCTGCAAAGCACATCCAGCGTATTCCGTTTGCTCCTTTCCGCCTGGGAATCACACCTTCAAAAACCTTGTGCATATCCGTTCCGTCATCCCGGATGGTCAGCACCTGATATCGATCCTGTTCCCCTTCCTCTCCGGATATGAGGCCGGAAACCAGCACCCTTCCGGAGCTGGTATAGGTTCCGGAAATATCCTTCATATCATCCAGAAGCGGAATTGTCTCTCTGGACAGAGGAATATCGCGAATTTCAATCCTCCCGAATTCTTTGTTGTGTATCAGCATGGCACACCTCCCCTTTTTCTGCAAACACCAAGCCACTGTATGCTTATTATTATACAGGAAACCATTCATCACAATAATTAAAAATTTGATATTCAGTTCGCTATTTCGTGAATACAACTGAAAAAGCACCTGGATTTTATTTTCCAAGTGCTTTTTCATCGCCCATCTGCTCCGCCCAATATCTACTGTATCCTTATAAAAAAGTCTTTAAAAATTCCAACGGGTATGTTTGTCTCAAAACCATAATGTTCCACCCAGTCCCGTTCAAACGAATACGCGGTTGTCATTTGTTTCCCGGGATCAACAATCCAATATTCCCGAACCCCTGCTGTACGATACTTAATCAATTTTGTCATGTAATCCCTTGGTTTGCTGCTTTGAGAAACAATTTCAATGATCCAGTCCGGCGCACCGTGGCAGCCTTTTTCATCCAACTTTGTCAGATCGCATATGACTGAGATATCCGGTTCTACATAGTTTAAATCATCTTCATTCAAAAATAACCATTATAACCAATAATGATTGGATTTACAAATTTTTTCTTGACATTGACACGGTGTCATCCTTTATTCTGATAGGGAAAGGAGCTATGTCAATGGAAAACCTTACAATCAGCCAGATCTCAAAAATGCTCGATGTCACCCCCAGAATGCTCCGGCATTATGAAAAGCTGGGGCTTCTCACATCCCTGCGCAGAGAAGATAATTCTTATCGAATTTATGACGAAGGAGCTGTGCGGCGCCTGCAGCAGATCGTCATTCTTCGGAAGCTGCGTATTCCGCTGAAGCAGATTGCCATGATTCTGCAGGATACAAACCAGCTTCATGCCTTGGAAATCCTGCAGGAAAACCTGGAGGAGCTGGAGGAGGAAGCGGCCTCTTTAAACCTGATCAAAAAACTGCTGAAGGAGCTTGTGCTGCGATTTGACAGGAGTATACGGAAAAACATTCCTTTTGATATGCTGGAGGATTCGGAGTTCGCGAAAGCCATAGGCAGACTGGCCCTTTCCAAAACAACCATAAAGGAGAATACGAATATGTCCGATCTGAACAAGGCCAATGAAATCCTGGATAAATCACTGAATGTAAGAATTATTCTTCTGCCTCCCTGCACAGTAGCCGCCTATCAATTCGTGGGAGAAAATCCTGAGGAGCAGGCCGGCGACGTGATCTGCAAATTTGTACAGGAGAGCGGGCTCTACGAAAAAAAGCCTGACGCCAGAATGTTCGGTTTCAATCACCCCAATCCCGGGATACTGGAAAACGGTGTCCACGGCTACGAGGTATGGGTCACTGTACCCGAGGAAATGGAGCTTCCTGGCCACCTGGCAAAAAAGAAATTTGAGGGCGGCCTGTATGCGGTACTTGCAATTAATTTCCCTGAATTTCAGTATTGGGGCAGCCTCGCACAATGGGTCGAAAACAGCGAAATCTATGAGCCCAATTACAGCGAGCTGGGGGAAGAAATCATGGGCGGCTGCCTTGAGGAACATCTGAACTGGGTCTACGCCTCCCACTTAGGCTGGCCCGACGACTGCATTACCGGTCAGCTGGATCTGATGCTGCCTGTGAGAAAACGGACAGAGGCCTGAAGCTTTTTACAGCAGTCCGGCCTCTGTCGGAAATCACTTTATTCGTTACTTTTCACGGCTTCGCCGCTCAAAGCAACTTGATGCACACCCCGTGAAAAGTAACCTTTATTCTATTATTTTTTCCGAATAGGGAAATATACTTCCGTCTCCCAGTCCTCCGACGAAGGCGTGTCAAACTGGTTCTTGATGTAGAGATCAAAAGGCGCTCCTGCAATTTCGTATCCGTTCTCCGCGATCCGGGATACCACCGCGCCATAGGCTTCCGAAAGCGTGGAGTATCCGCCGCGGTGAATGGTCATGGCGCACTCACAGGGCTCTATCACCGTGTCGGCCTTTTCCTTCTCCTTGATCCCTATAAACACCTCTATGTCCGATGATTCATGATTAAATTCCTCATCGTAGTATCTGGCGCCGTTCAGCCCCGTAGGCGTAACCCGCTCCCCGGGCACCCGTTCAAAAAGCGTGCCGTAGTACTTTTCGAATTCGTCCACTCCCATCATGGTGCGATTGCCGCAGCACATTCAAGAGCGCTTTATCATCCGAAAGGGTAAGCATCCGCTGAATTTCGTCCAGAGAAAAGCCATAACGCTTAAGGCGCTGGATATAATTCATCTCGTCTATCTGCGAGATCTGATAATATCTATAGCCTGTAAACCGATCAACCTCCGCCGGCGCAAGCAGACCGATTTTATCATAATGATGAAGTGTTTTCACACTGACCTGACATATTCCCGAAAATTCTCCTATCTGCAGCATACTGTCTCCCTTCTCATATGATGATCGATTCGAATCTGTATGCAGTATAACATCTGACCTTACAGGAGAGTCAATCTATTTTCTAAAAATTCTATTTCCCATTTCCAGCCCCGGCAAGCGGCAATATTAATTGAACGGAGAAACCGCCATATGCGCTGTGCCCGATATGAACCGTCCCGCCATGTACCGCCATAATCTGCTTCACGATCAGCAGTCCCAGACCATGGCGCTGCTCGGAGATATTTTCATCGCAAACCATATAATGCGGAGCGTTGTCCAGCCGCTTGATCAGTTCCTCATCAGCTCCCACACCGTCATCTTCAACCGCTGTGATACAGTTACTGTTTTCAACCCGCACGCTCACATGGATGCGGCATCCCTGTTTATTATGATTGATGCAATTTGAGATAAGATTGCTTACTGCCCGCTTTATCAGCTCCCCGTCAACCTCGGCAAAGCAGGCGGTCAGATTTTCATCCGTTTCCCATTCAACAGGGTACTTTTCATCAATATCCATATTGATGAAATCCACTGCTGCCTGACGGACAACGGCAATCAGATTCTGCCTTGCAGGATTGACCGGCTGCATATTATACTCCAATTTGGAGGCAAGATTCAGATCATTGATTAAATTTCGCATTCGCTTGCTCTGCTGTACAATGACCGCCGCCTTTTTACGGTCCTCCTCCGATAACCGCATATCGCTTTCCAGCTGGCCTGCATAGCCCATAACCATGGACAGCGGTGTGCGTATGTCGTGAGATACTCCCGCAATCCAGTTTGCTCTCGCAGTCTCCTTTTTCCGAAGCTGCCTGCTTTGAGACTGCAAAATTTCCGAGGTCTTATTAATATTTACCGCAAGCTCGGACAAAAGACCTTTTTCTCTTATATGAATGGCTTCTTTTGCAGGCAGCGCCTGTATTCCTCTCACAATAGGCTTTACCGCCTTCAGCACTCCTGAATTGGCAAGCATATAGATCACAAAGATCAACGCAATATTTACCGCCAGGACAGAAAACATGGTCTTCGGCAAATCTGCGATCAGATCATAGTCCCAGCTGGGCCATATATGCTTCCAAAAGCTGTCCTTCGGATAGCCCAATACCACCAGTCCATTCTCTGCTCCGGCTGTAAATGTGGGATACCCGTCAATATAACCTCGGGTGAGGCGTGCAATATCTGCTGCAGAATATGCTTCAGGAACCGTTTCCGGCAGATTGTCGGACTGCCACACTACCTGCATAGCAGTATTGTCAATCAAAATGCCCCATACATCCGCTTCCTCCAATTCCCGGGCTATTTCCTCCGGCAGGAAATAGCTGCCGTCATCCTGAACCAGGTAACCGGCAACCTCCTCCGCGGTCTTCCAGGGATGGGCATTGGGCATCCAGCTCAACGTATATACGGCCAGCAATATAAAATTCAAACCAACCAGCAAAACAGCCGCCAGGAGCATGATGCCCACAAAACGCCGTATCAGCTTCAGCACGCTTTTCATTTCATTTTCCCTTTCATTTTCCTTCCACCATAAGCTTATATCCCAGTCCCTTAATCGTAATGAGAGAAGCAGGATGGGATGGACTCGCTTCAATCTTTTCTCTGATGCGGCGAATATGTGCCATCAGCGAGTTCTCATAGCCAAAGGGATTATCTCCCCAGGCGGCTTCGCACAGAGCATCAATTGTAACAATTCTTCCCGCGTTCCGATACAGAGCGGCAAGAATGTCATGCTCCTTTGCCGTAAGCGAAAGATGCTCCCCGCCCCTAATGACCTCCGCACGGTCAAAGTCAATTTCACTGGCGGCCAGCTTCACAAGCGGATTCTCCGCCTTATAGCTCCTGCGGAGAATGGCATTGACTCGAAATAAAAGCTCCTTCGGCAAAAAGGGCTTTACCATATAATCATCTGCTCCAAGACCAAAGCCGCAGAATTTATCCTCATCCTCACCACGGGCTGTCAAAAACAATACCGGATAGTCCGCTATGCTTTTCAGCCGCTTCATAAGGTCAAAGCCGCTGCCGTCGGGAAGCATTACATCGAGAATTGCAAGCTCCGGACAGTATTTTTCTGAAAGGGCAATGGCTTCATTCACGGTTTTTGCGGTCTGAACATTTGTAAAGCCCTCCTCCTTTAAAATCGATGCCACCAAATCTAAAAGCTCCTGCTCGTCATCCACCAGCATTATGCGTTTTTGTTTTAAATAGTCAAAGCTCATGGGGATACCTCCTGATTGGGTCCTTTCCGAATAAGCACATTTTACCATAAAAACACCCCTCTGCATAAGTGTATCCGGAATTGTAAGGTAAATGTAAGGATACGAGAAGGTTAATGCAAGGAGCGGAAGCTACAATAGGACTGCGATGATGAGAAGGAGGTAACAAATGTATATCATTGAAACCAGACATTTAACCAAGTCCTATGCTGATTTTACCGCCGTTTCGGATGTGTCGCTGCACATTCCGAAGGGCACAGTTTACGGATTTCTGGGTCCGAACGGCGCAGGGAAATCCACCACAATGAAAATGTTTCTGGGGCTTGCCAGGCCCACAAGCGGCTCGTTTACGGTTGACGGAAAAAAGTACCCGGAAAACAGAGTGTCGATTCTGAAGGAAATCGGTTCTTTTATCGAAGCGCCAGCTTTTTACGGAAATTTAACCGGTGAGGAAAATCTGGAAATTGTCCGCAGAATATTGGGCCTTCCGAAATCCTCTGTATCGGAAGCGCTGGAGCTTGTAGGGCTGACACAGTTTAAGAAACGGGTTGCTAAAAAGTATTCTCTTGGGATGAAGCAACGTCTGGGGCTGGCAAGCGCCCTGATCGGAAAGCCTCCGATTCTGATTCTGGATGAGCCCACAAACGGCCTTGACCCTGTGGGTATTCACGAGATCAGAACACTGATCCGCTCTCTGCCGGAAAAATTCGGCTGTACCGTTCTGGTCTCCTCCCACCTGCTGGCCGAGGTTGAACTGATGGCTGATAATATCGGTATTCTGAATCATGGGCATCTGCTGTTTGAGGGAACTCTTGACGAGCTGAAAGCCAGCGCTCATTCCAGGGGATATCCTACCTATAATCTGGAAGAGACCTTTCTTGCTCTGATCGATGCCGACAATCAGAAAAGAGGTGGAGAACAATGAGTGTTTTTTTAGAATTTAAGAAGGCAAAACGAACCGGTCTTTTAGCCGCATATATAGCGGGCGGCATGCTGGCTGCCGCCGTCCCTGTCGTGAATATGGCTGTGCGGTCAGAAATGTACCTTACCCGGCAGGGCAATCCTGTTTCAATTCTGTTCCATGCAAATTGGCAGATGATGGCAATGCTGAATATACTGCTTGTCACGTCGGGAACCTGTCTCTTATACCATATTGAGTATGCCGACAATGCGATACAAAAAGTAAAATCTCTTCCCATTTGGGAAAGCTCGGTCTTTTTCGGCAAAGCGCTGTTGACAATTATGATGAGTGCTGCGGCGCTGGCAATCGAAGCGGGGGCAATTGCATTTTGCTCCTGCTATTGGATGGAAATCGGAAAAGATTTCTGGATGGAATTATGCAAAAGCTTCGGGTATGCATTTGGGCTGTTGCTGCCCTGCATGATCCTGTCGCTCCTTATTGCACAGATCTGCAGGAATATGTGGGTATCGCTGGGCATCGGTGTTGTCTGCACATTTACCGCAACAATGCTGCCCACGGATCGCTTTATGCCTTCCCTCTTCCCTTTTGCAATGCCCTTTCAAATATTTGCCGATGCAGACCGGTCACAGATAATCGCTTTTATTACTGCAGCCGCCGCAGAACTTGCAATTCTTGTTTTGGCAGAGCTGCTTTTGCTCCGGATAAGGAGGTGGTTTGAATGAGCTTTATATCCCTTGTAAGCGTTGAATTTATGAAAATCAAACGCTCCAGGATCCTTTTTATTCTACTCGCGGCCACAATAATCCTGTGGCTCCCGTCTATCCTGAATGTACATCTGAATTTTGGCATGCAGGCGGAAGGGATTTCTCCGGAAAATAATTTTTTTATTCAAGGCTTTATGGCAATGTCCTGGTTCATGTTTCCGGCAAGCATGGTGGTCGGCACAGTGCTTTTAAATCAGACAGAGCGGATGAATAAGGGAATTATAAAAATGCTGGCTTTACCCATTCATTCTATGAAGCTTTGTCTGGCAAAGTTTATGGTACTGCTTGCATTGGCGGCTGCACAGCTCCTGATGATGGCCGGAATGTATTATGGAAGCGCCGCTATCTGCTCCGCTGCCCAGGATTACAATTTTATTTTACCGCCTGTTTTTGTGGCAAAGGAAATGGGACTTTTGTTTCTGTCCGCCATACCGATGACTGCATTTTTCTATATGCTGTCCGTATCCATCCAAACGCCCATTTTTTCCGTGGGTATCGGCCTGGCCTCCATTGTGCCCTCTGTGTTGATAATCAATACAAAGCTGTGGTTTGCCTATCCCATGTCATATCCCTTTTTTGTAATCACATCGGAATACGGAAAGCTTGCGGCAAACCTTGACACGGCACAGGTTACGCTTATCCCCTGGATCCCTGTGGCAATTGCTGTCACCCTCATCACTTTATTTATTTCCTGCATCCGTTTTGGGCAGGCCGAAAGGAGAGAATGATTATGAAAAACAAGATCTTAACTGCTGTAAGTACATTTATGCTTTTTGTGCCCTGGACAATTCTCCTGCTGAGGCGGTATAACTGGGCGCTGGAATCGCCTGTGGCGGAAATCATGATCGCCAGCTACGCATCATTTATGATATTCAGCGGATTATTTACGGGTCTTTCTTATGGCTGGGCAAAGGCTAAGAACTACTTAATGAAGCTCTGCCTGATTGTGAACGGCCTTTATGCTGTGGCAGGTATCATATTCCTGGCACTGATGCTTAACACCTATTTCACTTAAGGCACACGCAGAAGCGCGGTTTTGCGAATGTGGGAGTCAGGTTGGATGCTCCAAGGAGCGTCCAACCGCACAAAGAATCCTCACTGCCTCTCAAACTGCTTGGCCAAAATCCTGTATAACGCCTCTGCCTCCTCTTCTGTTAATGTGATGCCCTTTCCCATCTTTTCATGATTTGGCGCCCAGTCTCTTATGTCATACTTGGCCGGCGCCCCATTCCAGGAAACAAGATTTAGTTCTTTTGTCCAGCCTTTCGTGCTTTTGGAAAGCACTCCCAATTCCTCTTTTATTTCATAATTTATATCTGACATATCCGTATCCTTCCTTATTTATTTAAAATCCGCTCTGGCCAATTTCATTACAGTTCAAACACTATCATACTAACCCATGTTTATCATAAACCATCCGGATTTCCGTATTCGGAGTGCCAAGTTCGATTTCGCTCTCCGTACCATCAAAGCGGAAACCGTATCTTTCATAAAACCGAATTGCCTTATCGTTGCCCTTCAGCACCCAGACAGCGATCCGCTTATAATCCGCAAGCTTTTCAAAAGCCGCGTCCATCAGCCTGCAGCCGACCTTCTGACCATGGTAATCCGCAAGTACATAGACAGCATATACCTCGCCGCAATCGGCAAGGGTCTCGTCTCGATATGCACCGTAACCGACAAAACCGACAACCTTGTCACCATCTTTTGCAACCATCAGATTCTGCGGCCAGCGCTGTGCTATATCAATGCACTTTTCAAGCGTCATTTTCTCCAAATAAGCAGGGTCAACCAGCCCGGTGTAGGTTTCATGCCAGGCCTTCCAATGAACATAGCCTTTGCCCTGCATATCCTCATCAGTGACCATAGGTACAATGCTGATTTTACTCATAGGCTTCCCCTCCTCGTACGCATTTTCAACCAGATACAAAAACGCAGCCGTCCAGAAGGCAAGGTCACACAGCAGCGCGTTCCTGCTCCTGTAATCAGCCTCCAGCCGCACATCGTTGTATGCGCTGGTGTATCATGGCAAACCTCCCCCCGCCAGTTGCTCCAGCTGTACATACCGCTTCCAATATAGCCATTGGGTTTAACATAGCTTTTGATTGGCATTCATCTCATTTCATTCATTCCTCTTTGCCTTGTAATTTCATACATCAATATTGAAGCGGCACAGCTTACATTAAACGATGTGGCATAGGATTTTTCAGACATTGGAATTGTGCAGAGCAGGTCACAATACTCCTTAAATGCCTTGTTTAATCCCATCGTTTCATTTCCCATCATCAACATAAGGGGAGACGTCAGATTTGCAGAATAAATGGGATATTCTTTGTGCGCCGTAGTTCCTATTGTAACAAAATCAGGATATTTGTTTCTCAGCCTGTCAATATATTCAAATAATGCTTTATTATCGGAAATCCTGATAACAGGCAGATTAAAAAAAGAACCCATTGCCGAAACGACAACATCCGTATCATACAAATCTACCGAGTGACCGGTAATAATGAGCATATCCGCTCCCAGCGCATCACACGAGCGTATCATAGTACCCAGATTCCCCTTGTTTGAAGGACGGTCAAACAACACAATAAAGGGGTTGGGGGAAAGGATCACTTGATCCAGCTTATCCTCCCGCATTTCAATTATGGCCATCAATTCTGAGGTATCCTCTTTTCCGCTCAGCTCTTTCATCAGATCTGGAGTCAGACAAAAATTGACATCGGTATTTACTCTTTTTATCATATCCTGCGCCCAATCGGAAAGGTCGCTTTTATCATAAAGAAAGGATTTGATTTTCCAGTTATTCTTTACCGCCTCGTTAAGGCTGCGGACGCCTTCAACCAGAAATTCATTGTATCTGTAACGTTTATTTCGATTTGTTTTCAGCACCTCAAATTTTTGAAAGGTGCTGTTTTTACTGAATATTTTTGTTTCCTTCATCTTTTCACTCTTTTCATTTTGCTTATCTGAGCTGCGCTAATCTGAATATTTGAAATAAGCGTTTACCAATTACTTGCTTTTCCACCCTTTGGAAATGATCCGACTGAAACCTCTGTGACTTGTCCGAGCATATGGCAACCACAGTATTTTCCTTTGTTGCCGGTAAAAGCTGATCCAGCAAATTGACATTATCCTGATCCCTGTTGTGCCACTCGACAAGATTCCCGTAAGGAACATCAGTCATTATGATATCTGCTTTAAAATTCCGGTTATCCAATGGACAATTTGATAAAATATCTGTTTTAAATACTATGTGTTCGATTTCATGTCTTGAGTTTGTCAATATATTTAATAAATTATTTGCACTATTTAATGCTTCCATGTGCGAAATTTTATTATGTAATGACAGCAAATGATTTAATTGCCGAATACGCTTTTGAAGCCCGTCTTTATCAAGCAGCGATAAATTCTCGCCGGCAAGCCGTATCGCCTCATCGCTTATATCAGAAGCCACAATCGTGTTTATTCTCTCAAAATTCAAAAAGCCAAGGACCGTGAGCAAATAACCGCCTCCACAGCAGGGATCATAAATACATATTTGATCAGGGTTATCCAGTCGAGATAAGCATCTGCTGAATATTTCCTGTGCCAGCCTTACAGGAAAATTGGGGTGTCCGGATTTTTGAGCTATGACTCTTCCACTGGCCAGATCTTCAAAATTCTTTTTTTCGCTATATTTGTATACCATACGCTCACTCCGCGGCCTTTGTACGTTCAAAGGAGTATTGCAGCTGTCATTATACAATAGATTACTTTTCATTACTTGAGAGTTGAAAGTTCTATCAAAAAAATAACTCTTCCATATGGATTTATGGTA
>OFFL01000540.1_pt1 | contig 40020 bp, 35 predicted proteins | sample 1521391 | NCBI WGS metagenome assembly OFFL01 (sample SAMEA3504082, study PRJEB24116) | mouse gut metagenome | biome: mouse gut; feature: mouse-associated habitat; material: faeces | place: Denmark | collected 2011
TGGTACAGTATACCTATGTGCTCAATAATCCGCTGATGTATGTGGACCCGTTGGGAATGTGGACAGTAGCTTTGGGCCCAGAAGTATCAGCAGCATTTTTATTAAAACTAGATTTTAATGTACAGTTAGCTTTTGATGGAGATGGTAATATAGGTATTCTTCGAAATGGTGGATTAGGAGTAGGGACTCCTTCTGCTGGAGTTGGTGGAGTTGCTACCTTTACTACTGCTTCTTCATTAGCAGGTCTAGAGGGGAGTGGTTATTCAACAGGTCTATCATTAGGTGTAGGTGGCGATTTTACATTTGGTAATGATGCTGTAACAGGTGAACCGTTAATGGGAATTCAAGTCTCTGGAGGGCTGTCATTACCATTTCCAGAAGCTCACGGCGGATTTACAAAGACAAAGGTAAGCTATCTGTTCTTATCAAAAAATGTAAAAGAAAAGTTGATTAAAATGGTAAATGAATATTTTGATAGTCTCGATTGTGAAACTAGAAAAAAAATTGAGACAATGATAGGAACAAATTTAAAATTGTGATTAATTAGTTATTAAAAGTATGGTTTGGCTTTAACTATAAAAGCCAAGCCGTACTTAGTATGAAGGGTGTGGAATATCAATGACTATGATATATAGGTGGGAATGTGATAATTCCATAAAAGATATTTTAGGATATTTGGAGAACAATTTGGATAGGCGGAAATATCGACTGAATATTCATGAAAAAGAAATCAGCATTTCGTTTCCGTTATCAAAAGAGTTTAATAGATATTACTTCAAAGGAAAATTAAAAGAAAAAAATGATAAAGTTGAATTGCGCGGGGTTTTTAGTATATCGTCTATCATGAATCAGGTATTATTAGTCTTATCGGTAGGTTTCTTTTTTTTGATTTTGTGTGATCTATTACCGATTTCATTGGTCGATATTTTTTTCATAATGTTTTTGTTGTCAGTTTTAATTGTTGCTAATTTAATATTTTATTTTATCACAATATCTTGTCATAATTGGTCATTATATTTTTGGGAAGATAGGGAAAATTTTTTGAAAATACTTGATAATTTTCTAGTAAGAAAGAGATAAGTAAATAGAGTGAATAATCTATATTGTGCTTACGGCAAACATGGGGCAATATCACCCATAATGCAGTGCTGAAATGCGGAACCAGAGAATTGGATTTGGTGAAAACCTATACAGGGCATGAAAGAGATTCAGTATTAGGACAGTACTATGCCAAGGCCAGAATGTATGATACCGCAGACAAGCACGGCAGCAGCAAGGGAAATAAGCTGGGAGATAAACGGTTTACAGCAGTAGACCCGGTGAAGGGTACTGTGCGTAACCCGCAGAGTCTGGTACAGTATACCTATATGCTCAATAATCCGTTGATGTATGTAGACCCGTTGGGGCGGATAAACTATCTGAATACACAACAACGAGAAGCGTTTACGCAAGGGCTTGGGACAGGAATTTATCAATTTGCAGGTGAGCAGTGGGATTCTATAAAGAATATTCCAGAATTACCTGGAATCATCAAAGATCTTGCGTTTGATATTCTAGAAGGAAATATTGATCCTATAGAATTATTGCGAGTAGCTGTTAATGATAAAATTGAAGGCGCAGAGTATCTTTTAACTAATGCTTCAATACTTGCTCCTGAGTTTGGTCAGGGAAAATATACTGTAACTCAAATTAATGATTATAGTATAAAGCTAGGAAGATTTCTTGGAGAAGCCGGTGGCATGGTAATAGGTGCTGTGACAGGTGGTGCTGCTGGAAACGCAGTAGTGAAGTACCTGAATAGTACTGGCCGGTTAAAAGGAAAACTTAATATAGTAAAAGACTATAATAAAAAATTGAATTGTGAAGATGCGACTTCTAAAAATTTTAAAGCTGTTAAAAGAGAGATTGAAGCAAAGCCTAGCGTAAGCTTAAACGTGAAAACAGGGACGATTTGGGATAGAATAACAGTAGTTCCTGTTAACTCTGGAACAATAAGAGAAGGAACGGCAATTCCATATGCGTTTTATATATCTGATATAAATGGGCAAACCTATTATTTTAATGCCAATGCAACTAAGCATTTAGAAGAATTAGTTTTGCATAACAAAAAGATAAACGATTCTTCTGGTTTAGGCAACAATATAATAGTGACACCAGGAAACTCGTTGGATAGTCAAATTGCTTTAACGGCGATGGTGGACAATTTTGAAAAAGCGGTTAGAGAAAATGGAATTGTGTATGGAAAAGAGATATATTCAGGTCGTTGGGAGTTTGTAATAAGTCCTCCAAGAGAAGGTGAAAGATATCCGGTGGTGATGCATGCTGTATTAAAATAAAAATTTTTGTTATTAATATAGAGTGGTTTTGTATATTTTGAAAGGGTCAAATATAAACTTTTACACTGGCTTTGATTTTTATAACCAAAGCCAGTGTAAAAAGTAATGAGTGTATAAGTTAAATGTAGCTGGAGAAAATTTATGCTGAAATTAAAGAAACTGTTTGTTGAGCGATATTCTAATAACATAGAGTATGATTTGTATATTCCGTTTGATTTAAAAGTGACATATTCAAAAATTGGTTCGGAACGATTTTACATGATGGGAAATAATGTAAATTCAATACTGGAAATATATACGGATATCTATACAGGAAAGGTTACAAGTATTACATTGGTAGCACCTAATAGAAGTCGAACAGGGAAAATAAAACTTGCCGATGATATAATTTTTTTAGACAAAGTACCAGGTTTAGCCGTGGATGATTATAAAGATGTAGAAGTGATTGAAGAAAATGGTTGGGGATATGTGCGAATAACAAATGAATTTGAGGTGATTTTAGATAAAAGTAGCATTTTAATAGAGTTTCAAAATGCCAAAAAAGACAGAGTTGCGACAAAAATGAAAAATGTTATATTAGTTTTTGATGAAGAACTACGATTGTCAAAAATTATAATACGGGAAATAAAAGAACGCGCTATTGAGATATTGAAAAAATCTCTGCGTATATAATAGAATAAATGCTTATTACGCAGTTAATAAAACTTTTGGGCGTGCAATTAAAGTGTGTTAGGGTAGTATTTTTAGAAAAATTAGAGAAATAATTGGACAAGGCAAGACATTAACAGATTTACCTAATAGTTTAATGCAATGGATGAATATGAAATCAACGGTTAACTGGTGAATGGAAGTGCACTATTTAAGCTGAACAATCTGAACCAGATTACCACCAGGTGTGAGGATAATATGATTGCGGATGGTCAATACGGGAGTGTGTATGGGTATTGCATAAAAGAAAAACTGCTATTATAAAGTTACCCCTTATGATAGCAGTTTTCTTTTGTCATTACATCAGGCCCAGCATAGGTGCAATTGTCATCATAATCAGTGTTACAACTAATACCCAGGCAAATACGATAAAGACGCCTGATTTAAACATTTCTATCATTTTAAAATATCCTGATCCATAGCAGACCAGTGGAATTGCGTCTAATGGAATCAAGCAAGCCGCTGATACCATAAAGCCTATGGGAATGGCCAGGCAGGCGGGATTTAGCCCCTGCGCTGCAGCAATGGTGCAGGTAATTGGTACGAAGATAGATACCAAAGCTGGATTTACTGGACAGATTAAATGGGCATATGCAATCACCAGTCCCAATATGATTAACATCACAACAACACTCTGACCGTCCAATAACACAGAAATGTCATTGGCAATCCAAGCAGCTGCCCCGCTGTCCCAAATCACCGAGCCTAATGCAGAGCAGGAGTTGACAACTAGAATAATATCCCACATAATGGCATTTTTTGTGTTTTCCCAATTTAAAACGTCAATACCTGGCAGGAAAAACACCAAGGCGCCTAATGTCGTTGTAATTGCAATGGGAAGGCCATGTACACTTTCTGTCAGCCAGGCTAGAATCAACAACAGCATAACAGCAATGAATTTTTTTTCCTGACCTTTCATCTGTCCCAAACCGCGCAGTTGTTCCTGTGCATTTTCCATGCCTTGCAGAGAAGTAATTTCCGGACGATACACACACCATACAATCTTATAAACAATTGGCACCAGTAATAGTACAATGGGCACACCTAAGCAGGCCCACTGTGTAAAGGTGACTTGGATACCGGCTGTATTTTCCAGCACAGTCAAGGAGAGTACATTGGTTGCCGAGCCGGCCGGTGTTCCCATACCGCCGATTAATGCTGCCACAGGCAGCCCTACCATAATAGCACGCCCATAGTTGCTTTTACCGGGTTCACAGCCTGTTGCCCGCAATAGCATTAAGGCGATAGGAAGCATCATCAGCACAACACCCATGTCGGAAAGTACCATAGATAAGATGGCAGCACCCATCATAAAAATAAACAGTAATTTTTTTGCGTTGCCCTTTGATGCGATTGCCAGTAATAATGTAATACGTCTGTCTAATCCTGTGACGGCCAGCCCATTGGCGACTACATAATTGGCAACCATGAAGAAAAAGACCGGTTCACAGAATTTATCAGCAGCCTGCGGTAAAGTACACAGTTTCAGTACAGGCATCAATAATAATGCTCCCATTGCGACCAACCCCAAGGGCAGCACATTGCTGATCCAAATTAAGGTTGTGCAGAGTATTAATGCCAGCGAACGTTTTCCTTCTAGTGTTAAACCGTCTGGTGTCGGAAGAATGTCCAACGCTACAAACAAGGCCAGTATTGCAAGTAAAATTGCTGCTCGCTTTTGTACGCTCATTTCTTTTGCAGCCATAATAACGCCCCCATTTTTATTTACGCCTTTTTCGGAAACTGAAAGTTATCCTGGTAATATCGTTCAACAGGATGTTTATAGGTTTTCAATGGAACCGGTTCCAAATGTAATTTCATATTGCCATTTTCCTGACGGATTTTAATCCAGCCCAGCCAGTTTTGGTCATCACGCTGTGGGTAGTCCTCGCGATAATGGCCGCCTCGTGTTTCTTTCCGCATCAGCGATGCTTTCAAAAACATTTCTGTTACTATAGCGATGGCTTCTATTTCTTTGCATTTCATCAGATAGTGGGCGTCACCGCTGCCCATTTCTGGAAGCAGATCCTTTTGAATTTGTTGCAGTTCATGCAAAGCTGAATTTAGGCTTTTCTCTGATTTCAAAATACTTACATTATATGGCAGTACCAATTCTTGAATTTTGCGCAAAACTTCTTTACCGTTTACGCCGGTTTTTTGGAGCTGTTCGCTTAAAAGTGAACGCTTTGTTTCCAAATCCTCTTTAGAGGGCTGTGTGGAAATGGCGGAGCCTTCCTGTTGCAGATACTGATGAATTCCTTCTGCAGCCAAATAGCCTGTTGTTGCTGTGGTGCTTAAGTCAAAGCCGCCGATATAAACGCCAGCATCCAGGAAACGGGAACGGCCAACTGCGTATAAGCCTTTCACTTTTGTGCGGCCATAGGCATCGGCTACAATACCGCCAAAGCTGCTCAATATCTGCGGCTGCCATTCTGTGGTTCCTCTAAAAAAGTCGATGCCGATATTTTTTAGCTTATTATGGTTTAACAACTGCCATCCAGCTGCTGGTTGGACAAACTCCCGGTCTTCTTCTTTTAAATCGCTTGTATCAAAATAGATGGGCCCTCTGCCTGCTTTGGTTTCCATAGCCATTGCCATCGTTGTGTAATGGGGGTCTGTATTGCCTTTCAAGACAGGAGAGTAACGTTCCATGAAAGATTCTCCTTTGGCATTGACAAATTTTGCCCCTAACGGCAACAGCACAGTCTGCCCTTCCCAGGAAAAAAGTTTTGGTACGTTCCATACTTCGGCAAACTCCATATTGCAGAGCTCTGCTCCAGCCTGATAGGCCAGCAGCAATCCTTCGCCAGTAGATGTATTTTTACCATAAGAGCATTTCCATCCGCCCCGTCCGCAGGCAATGACCACTGCTTTTGCAGCAAAGCTGTAAAACTGACCTGTCCGGACATGGAAACCTACAGCGCCCGTGATATGTCCATCCTGCTGCAGCAATTCAGTAACCATAATACGACCGATGCGTTGTATATCCAGGCGGCGCATTTCCTTATTCAAGCTATCGCGCATGTCTTCGCCGCCAGTTCCCTTGACTTTAGTGATGCATAGCTTTACATTGTCCAGCCCTCTTTGGGGGATGCCTTTAAAGTTTCCATCTTCTTTTCTGGTATAAGCGCAGCCCAGTTTTTCGTATTCGCACAACCGGTCATAGGAAGCGCGAAATAAGGTTTCCATCAATTCCTGGTCACATAGTCCATCCCAGTAATAAACCAGATCTTTTACCCATTCATCAATATTTTCTTCTGGTGTGACGGCGTCGAAGTCTCCTTCAGACATTGTCATCAAGCCACCCCAGTCGGCTCCGGCTTTATCCACAACGGTTACCTGCAGCCCAGGTTTTAATTCCTTCAGATGTTTTGCTGTCCACATACCGGAAGGTCCTGCGCCGATAATCAACACATCGGTCTCTATATTCACACAATCCATTTGAAAATCTTTCATCTTGAACACTCCTTTTATTTTCTTATCCGTCTTTTACTGTCTGTTATCACATGGGATAAACCGGTGGCAGTATTTCTTTAAACGGATGGACAAAAATAGCACCCTTTGGGCAATTGCGTTCACATAAAAAACAAGTCATGCAGTCTTCTGGATAGGCGATATATGCTTTTTTATCAGCTCCCAGCCGTAATGTATCCAAGGGACAGCGTTCTACACAAATTCCACATCCTACACATTTTTCTTTATCAATACTGCGAATCATTCTGAACACCTCATTTTTTTATTTCACAAAACTCTCTCTGCGTGGGTGCGGCCGTTCACCCCTCTCTCTATATAAGATTATATTATGTAATAAATTATCTGTAAAATATGAATACTTCTGCATGGTGCGCAAAAAAACTTATAGCTGTTCTTGTTGCCTGTACTTTTCCGTGTTATACTGTTTTTATCTCATCTCAGGAGGTTTTTTATGCTGCTAAAACAACTTCTTTTGCTGAACACTTTACAATCGTATAATTCTTTTCGGGAGGCAGCGTCTGCTTTGCAAAAACCAGAATCATCGCTTCGCTCAGCCGTTCACAGCCTGGAGAAGGAATTGGGCTGTACTTTGCTCACCGCGGACCAAAAGGGGATCCATTGGACGGAAACAGGGCGGCAGATCTTGCTGCATACCGAGCAATTGCAAAGCAAAACCCGTCAATTATACCGCTTGCAGGATCTTTTGTATCAGGCGTTTTGCCATAAGATTGCCATTGCCAGCAGCAGTCAGTATGGCAGTCTTGTTCTGACGGAAATTATTGCAGCGATTATGCAGGAATATCCCGCTGCCCAATTTTCCCTGTCAACATGCAACAATCAGGCGTTATTGCAGCTCTTAATTTCTCAGCAGATTGATATGGCTTTGCTGCAGATTCATGAGATTGAACGGCCCTTGCTTATCAACACGCTACAAGGACTACCGCTGGAACTTCATGCGCTGACACAGGATTCTATGTGTTTTCTGACTGGTCCCAGGCATCCCCTTTATGAGAGACAACAGGCTCCATTAAGGGAAATTATGCAGTGTTCCCGTCTTGTTTCCAAAGACCCTTCCGATCATCTCACCCAAACCTTTTTTAAGAAATATGGCTGCACTAGTACGATTTTACAGATGTCCAATATTATTTCTCAACGCAAATTAATTGCGGAAACCAATTATATATCCTGGCAGTCCTTTTCTGCTGCCCAAAACAGCTTGGGATTATATCAGGATGCCTTGCATATTTTAGAAATTGAAGATTTCTCCTGGAATTGTACGCTCTACAGCGTCTGCAGCAAAATGCCAACCTTTGGCGAAAGTATTTTGCTGGAGAGGCTCAATAAAAAGTTACTCTCTTAGACAAACATATTGGAGGAATTAATATGAAACTGCAACAACTCCATTTACTTTGTGCTTTGGAGCAATATCATTCTTTCTCCCAAACGGCGCAGCATCTTTTTATTTCCCAGCCGGCTCTCAGCACCGCTATGCAAGCTTTAGAAAGGGAATTGAACTGTACGCTGCTCACGCGCAATCATCAAGGGGTTCAATTTACGGCAGCGGGGAAAATGGCGTTGGAATATGCCCATGAAATTTTGAATGAAGTTCATCTGATTCAATCTATCGCCCATGATGCCCACGACGGACTGACAAACCGCATCACCATCGGCGGCAATACTTTGGTCTGCACAGAATTGTTGCTGCATGTATATCTTCAAATTGAAAAAGAGTACCCGCAAATTGCTATTAATTTTCAAGAAATTGACGAGCATACATTGATGCACCAATTACTTTATGGAGCGTTGGATTTTGCGCTCCTGCAAATAAATTCTACTTGTCTGGAGAATGACCGCCGACAATTAGAGCAAAAATATCACCTTCAGCTCTCAGAGCTGACCAACGAGCCCATGGCCGTTTTGCTCAGCAAGCAGCATCCTTTAAGGCAAAAACAATCTGTTTCTATTTATGAATTGTTCGATTTTCCCTTTGCGACTGCACATATGGAGACTGACCGGAGATTGGTTTCCGCCCTGCAGGCGCTTGGCTATCAGAAGCCGCCGTTTATTTTGCAGGACACTTTTTGCCTCAATCAATTCATTGCTGGCAGCACCTACTGGGCTTTTATTCCACAGCGTGAAATTTTACGGCATCAGCAGGATGCCAAAAATCAATTCCTATTTTTGTATCCTGTTGATTTCCCCTGCCGCTGTGCAATTAACTGGCTGCATAATACATCTTCCTATCCGGTGGAGGAAGCTTTGCTGCGGCAGACAATAGAGATGCTCTTGCGCAGAGGGGAAAAATAGTTTGACAATGTGAAGATTGATAGCGAATGTTATTTTTGCAGGCTTTAAAAATATAGAAAAGCCCGCAAAAGCATTCTCTTGTCAAGATTGAAATGCGCTGTGAATCGAAAGATATATTTGTCGATACTGCGGGATAGGGAGCTGTTCCGAAATAGAAACACAACACAAGCCTTGTATTAGACTTTTTGGGCTTGATGTGATACAATAAGCTGGAATATCCTGAGGGAGGCTTTTTTATGAATATTGATCCGGTGGCGTTTTCGTTGGGCCCGATTACGGTGCGTTGGTATGGGCTGTTAATTGCGTCTGCCATGCTGATTGCTGCGGTAGGCGGCTGCAAAATCATGGGGCGCGCGGGGATTGATGAGGATGATTTTCTGACAATTTTTATGGTAACCATTGTGGCGGCTATTGCAGGGGCAAGGGCCTATTATGTGATTTTTGACTGGCCCTATTATGCGCAGCATCCTGGAGAAATTCTTGCCACCTGGCATGGCGGTCTGGCAGTACATGGCGGGCTGATTGCAGGGGTGATTGCGATTTACTGGGGATGCCGTCACTATCACATATCTTTTTGGCAATTTGCCGACATTATGGCGCCTTTTATGATTTTGGGTCAGGCCATTGGCCGTTGGGGAAACTTTTTCAATCAGGAGGCTTACGGCTATGAAGTGGACCCGTCACAGGTGCCGTGGGCCATGTGGATTGACGGGGCGTATCGTCATCCCACATTTTTGTATGAATCCTGTTGGGATCTGTTGGTGTTTTTTGCGCTGCTTTGGCTGGCGCGGCAAGCTTTTATGCGTCGTGGGGAGATTGGATTGAGCTATCTGATGCTATATTCTGTAGGGCGAGTGGTGATAGAAGGATTTCGCACCGACAGTTTAATGCTGGGGCCGTTGCGTGCAGCACAGGTTATGAGCTTGCTTCTTTTTACAGGGGCGATGTTGGTACTTATTTATCGGCGCAAAACAGGAAAGGCAGAAATGCGGCCCAAAATTGCCGGAAAACAAAGACTGGGTTGATGGATGGGGTCTGCGATAGATGACTGCTGCCAGACTACCTTTTTATGCAGAAGGTTGCATATAAGGTGATTTGGCAGCAGATTTTTTTGCTGTAGGTTCTGATGTGCATATGTATATAAAATTTTTTTTTGCTTCTGCAAAATTTATTGCCAGTATTGGTTGAATAAATAGAACTTTTAAGGTAAAATATAAATATAAATATTTTTAATGCATAGAGAATAACTAGGTAAAGATAGTCTCTATGAAGGGGAGGGATATTTTTGTTTATTTGGAATCGCGTGGAACTGTTAACAACCTTGTCAATGGAGTATTATTTACGGGCAAGGACTTTATTGCAGCAAAATGGAATAAAAATACAGAGCAAGCAGATTCGCGTTCGGGAAGATGTAAGAAAAGGCGGGATGCTGCAGCGTCCGACGGAGCAATACCGTATTTATGTGCATAAAGAGGACATGGAGCGGGCCCAGGAGGTACTGAGCCAGCTTGGTGCGCAGGAACAACATGTGTATAATGCGTTGGAGTGGTAGATGGGAGGAAGGATGTTCACCAAATTTGCGGCAAATCAAAAAAAGATGAAAGAGGACTGTCGGCGGAAGTGTTAAGCATTTGCGTAAGGGACAGTCCTTTTTCATTAGCTCAAAAAGATTGTGAGCAATCCATATAAAATGGGTTGGTGGAGCATATACAAAAACAAGGTGTGTTGTCCTATCCAATTTATCACAGGAAGTTTCCAGTGTTTTACGGCATGAAACACACGACTTTGTAAAAGTATGGGACCACCGAAATAACCCACGCCAAATAAAAAGAGCCAGGGGATAAGAGGAAAGTAATCGGCGGAAAAAAAGGATGCATCGGGTAAGCCGAGCAGGAAAAGCAATGGATATTGATATAATTGCTCTGGTAAGTACCAAAGGGCATAATCCCAGATACCTAAGTAACCGTAATAGATACCTTTAAAAAACAGAAACAGGATGAGTGATAAACACATCATGGGAAGGGCGGGAAGCCGGCTTAAAAGCGGTTTTAGAAATGCTGTAAGCAGATAAGACAAGCCGATTAAGTGCAATACGCCGAAAAGGATGCGTTCATCAGGTATAACAATGCAGGTGACAGTTGTGATGAGTAACGCGCAGGCAAAAATTAATGAGCCATGTTTTGCAGGATTGCGACTTAAGGTGCATGAGCAGCCGGCCAATAAGATAAAACCTGTACAGATTGTCTGCTGCCAAAGATAGGAACTGTGCTGCTGCATAAAGGTGCATGAGCGGTCAAAGACATAGATATAGTCGTAGAGACCATGATAGAGTACGGCATTGAGCAAAAGAAGGCCACGCAGTAAATCTAATATATGATAACGTTCTTTCATTGACTTAACTTCCCACAAATAGTTATTGTATCGGCAATGGTGACGCCGATTCCAGAAAGCTCCTGTACGCCCTTTTCGTAAAGTCCTGATATGGCATCTTGGGCCAGCAATAGACGAAAGTCCCGTTCGCTGGCTTCGTATATGCTGGTGCGAGGGCAGTTGGGAAAGTTACAACCACAAAAAATAAGCGTATTGACGTCCTGTTCACGTAAAAATTTTTCTAAATCGGTGCGAAAAAATGCGCCCCATCGTGATTTGTACATGGCCCATTCTTGTGATCCCAATTGTTGAAACCCGCCTTGCAAAAGTAGTTCCCAATCAAGGGGCGGAGCGGTGGAGGGTTTGAGGGCGAGAGGAAAATCGGCACCGGCAGAATAGGGTGCAATCATGGCAGCTCCCTTTTGCACCTGTTCACGGCGGCATAAGTCCACATTGGAGCCGTCGGGCAGATAGCAGCGCAGTACATGGATAATGGGAATGTGCTGTGTCCGCGCTGTTTGCAGGAGTTGTTGTATCTGCGGAAGAACAGCGTAGCTGCCAGGAATTTCTGTAGGAGAGCCGGGCAAAATGAAATCATTTTGAAAGTCGATTACAATGACAGCACAATGGCTGTAGTCAGCGGCAAGAAGCGACATATTAAGTACCTCCGATAAATGAGTATTTTTTGATGATGATTCTATTAAAGTATAGTACAAAAAAGCTGAAAAGTCCTGCCTATTAGAAAATTTCTTTGAAACATTGAATTTACAAAGCAGGATAGGTGTGATAGGATAAACAAGAAAAATTATAATAATAAATAAAAACATGATATCGAGGAGTGAAAGTCTTGGCTGCTGCAACGGAGAAGATTGGAAAAAATGATATTGCTTTGTTTGGGATTTGTTGGTTTGGTTATTTTTTCGCCTATTTTGGTCGGATGAATTACTCGGCTTGCATGGCCTCCATTATTTTAGCTGAAGGCTATTCAAAAGGAATGGTAGGCCTGGTGGGAACCGGCTTATTTATCACTTATGGCTTGGGACAAATTTTCAGCGGCTTTTTAGGCGATTATGTAGCGCCACGCAAGATGATTGTTGTTGGTTTGGTCGGTTCTAGTTTGAGTAATTTGGGGATGTGCTTGGCCTCAAGTCTAAATGTAATGATTGTTGTCTGGTGTGTGAATGGATTTATGCAGTCTCTGCTGTGGTCGCCGATTGTTCGGTTGTTTGCGCAGTATTTTACGGCTCAGGTGCGGGGAACCTTAGGCGTTTATATTAACAGCACCGTGCCGGTGGGTACTTTGGCTACGTATGGATTTACTGCGTTGATTTTGGAACTTACAGGTGATTGGAAGCAGGTCTTTCTGGGTTCGTTTTTTGTTGTGATGCTTACAGCAGTTGGCTGGTGGATTGGCACAGGAATGCTGCTGCCTAAGCTGACCCGTGTAGATATAGAGGTTGCCGAGCAGACTGGTGATGGAAAGGAAAACGCGATAGAGAAAGCGCCTTTAGGTGAATTAGTTTTGGGCTCAGGCATGGTCTTTATGTGTTTAGTGTTAATGATGCAGGGCATGCTGAAAGAGGGAATTACAGCTTGGATGCCGAGTTTGATGGGCGAAAAATTTGCAGTAGGCACGACATTAGCCATTGTAAGTACGGCGTTAATTCCTATGTTTAATATTATTGGCATCAGCATTGCGGCGGCGGTTCGCAAGGTGATTGGTGATGAAGTGCGTTGTTCCTTTTTTCTGTTTATCGCAGGGACTATTGCTTTGGTTGTATTGTATCTGACATCTTTCATTGGTTTAATACCGATGTTTGTATTTTTCTCTGTGGCCACAACGATTATGATGGCGGTAAATACTGTATATGTAGGTGTTGTACCGGGATACTTTGCGAAAAAAGGGCGGAGTTCATCGGTTTCAGGCATTTTGAATGCCTTTGTCAACTTGGGTATTGCCACTTCTATGTTTGCCACGGGAGCATTTTCTGAAGCTTTTGGATGGGATATGACTATGATTTTCTGGTGCGTATGCGGTGGTATTGGGATTTTTTCCAGTTTTATCGGTTATCAAATATGGAAGAATTATAAAGTGGGACTATAGCCGACATGGCGAGGGACATTGCAGGGATGCGGTATGGAACTTTAACTTTTAGCTTTTAGGCAGCAAGGGACCAGCACAAAAAACTTGCAATAGGGAAAAGAAATCGCTAAAATAAAAACTAAGATAAAGCAGCATGAGACGTAGGAAGGTTGGGTGAGTAGTTATGGCAGTTTTATTATCTGATTTGTATGAAAATATAAAAAATCAAGACGTTACCTTGGTAGCAGGTGAACGGGGAATGGGCAATGTGGTACGTTGGCTGCATATGGTAGAGAGTAATGCAATCTCCTCGTTTTTAGACGGACAGGAAATTGCATTTACAACGGGCGTAGGGCTGAACAGGGATGAGACTTTATTAGATCTTGTCAAAGCCAACAATGAGCATAAGGCCAGCGGGATGGTAATTAATATTGGGCCATTTATAAAAGAAGTACCAAAAGATGTAATCGATTATTGCAATAAAGAAGGTTTTCCGCTGTTTACGGTGCCATGGCGGGTACACATGGCAGAGATTATGCGCTCAATTTGCTATATCATTACCGAATCGGATAAATATAATCTGGAATTGTCCAGCGCTGTAAAAAATGCTATTTTTTTCAGCAATCAAGAAGAGCTTTATGTGCCACAATTGGAGCGTAACAATTTTTTGCCTACATGGACGTATTGTATCACTGTTGTGGAAATTATGGAAAATGGAGAAAAGGTTTCCGAAGAAAAATTGCAGCGTTATCTGAAAACTATGGAAAATTATATGATTTTTTCTCGCAAAAAAACTTTTGTGTTTGAATTAGGCGGCAATATTGTGCTGTTATTTGCTGGATATGCAGAAGCAATGGTGAAAAAGACCGTGACAGATATGCTGAAACGCTGCAATTTTCAGAAAGAACAGTGCTATATAGGCATTGGCCGTGCCACACCGAATGCGCAGAATATCGGGAAATCCTATCGGCAGGCCTGTCAGGTATTAAAATTGCAGAAAAATACACAGAATGACAAAGGCGTGGTAGCTTATCAGGATTTAGGAATTTACACATTACTGATGGATATTGAAAATGAAGATGTGATAAATGAGTATTATGCGGAAACAATCCAGAAATTGGTTGAATATGATAAGCTGAACCAGACAAATTATTGTGAAGTGTTACAGTGCTATCTGGAGCATAGTGGCAGTGTAAAGGAAACAGCAGAAGCAATGTTTGTACATCGGAATACCATCAACTACAAAATTAACAAGATAGAAGAAATGTTAAATTGTGATCTTTCAGAATTAGACACTCGTTTGCTGTACAGTATTGCCTTTATGCTGAAGCGAATTATGTGAGGTGTGGTACGTCAAAAAGAGACAATACGTGGTATAAATTGAGCTATGAATTGTGGATTCCTTCCTGTGTGCGATAGCACATAAAAAGTTATGCTTATAGATATTGAATTTTTTTAGATATGATATATTATATTTATAGGTTCCAAAAAAGAAACGCCACTGCTAGGGTGCGAGTTCTTTTTAAAATAACTTTTATATCTTGAAAGGATGGTAATTACAATGGCATTAACAGGAAAAGAAATTTCTCAGATGCATGCACAGTACATTGCACAGTCTTGGTCTAAATCCGGCGGTGCAGCAAGAGCAATTGAAAGAGGCGAAGGCGTTTATCTGTATGATTACGACGGAAATAAAATTACAGATATGTCCTCCTTGCTGGTTTGTGCAAACTTAGGTCATAGCCTGCCAGAAATCGTAAATGCAATTAAAGCACAGGCTGATAAATTATGCTTTGCTGCTCCTTGCTATGCAACAGAAGCAAAATCCACACTGGCTAAAAAGATCGTTGACATTGCTGGTGCTGATCATTTCCAGAGAGTTCTGTTCACCAACGCTGGTGCAGATGCTAACGAAAATGCTATCAAAATCGCTCGTAATTTCACAGGCCGTACCAAAATTTTCAACCGTTACAGAAGCTATCACGGTGCTACATTGGGTGCTTCCAATGCTTCCGGTGACTGGAGACGTTTCGCAGCTGAAGTTGGCGGTGCCAATGGCTTCGTAAAATTCATCGACCCATACACCTATCATGATGGTTGGGATAAAGCTGATGAAGAAAAAGCTACCAAATATTATCTGCACCTGTTAGAAGAACAGTTACACTATGAAGGTACCGATCATGTTGCAGCAATCATGATGGAATCCATTACTGGTGCTAACGGCGTTCTGATTCCGCCAAAAGGTTACATGGAAGGCGTACGCGCTCTGTGCGACAAATATGGCATCCTGATGATTTGCGATGAAGTTATGGCTGGTTTTGGTCGTACCGGTAAAATGTTCTGCTGGCAGAACTTTGATATCGTTCCAGATATCATTACCTTCGCAAAAGGCGTTACCTGCGGTTATGTTCCACTGGGCGGCGTAGTTATGAGCAAAGAAATCAGCAAATACTTTGAAGAACATGTACTGCAGTGCGGCTTGACCTACAGTGGTCATACACTGGCTTGCGCAGCTGGTAATGCAGCAGTTGACTACTATTTGGAACACAATGTTTGCGACCATGTAAACGAAGTTGGCGCTTACTTGGCTAAATGGGAAGACGAAATGGTAGAAAAACATGCTTGCGTTGGCGAAGCTCGTCATATCGGTCTGTTCACAGCATTTGAATTGGTAAAAGATAAAGCAACTCGTGAACCACTAGATTACTATGGTAAACCAAATGCAATCAAAGCTCAGGCTATTGCAAAATTGGAAAACGAATACAACATTCATCTGTATGGTCGTGAAAACACAATGTCTATTTGCCCACCATTGACCATCACCAAAGAAGAATTGGATGAAGTATTACCAAAAATTGATGCAGTTCTGACCTGGATCGACGAACAGTTAGCAACTGTAGAAAAGAATCCAGACTATACTACAGCCGTAGCTATCGTAAAATAATTTCACTTTGTGAGAAAACAAGCTGTATTTGAGCTGGAAATATGAAATTTTAACAGGCTATCTATTTACATAAGAGTAGATGGCCTGTTTTACTAAATGCAAAATCATTAACAATCAATAAACTATTACTTTTGATTCTTGAAAGGTGGATTTTTAATCATGGCATCTTGGAATTACATTCAGCCAGTAGAAATCAGATTTGGCGCTGGCTTAATCAACAAAATTGATGAAATCGCTCAGGAACTGGGCATTGCAAATGGTCTGTTAGTAGCAGATAAATTTTTCATGACCAATGGTTTGGCTCAGAAAATCGTTGATGGCAGTAAAGGCGCTTTGACTGCTGCTTTTGGTGATGTTTCTCCAAACCCAGACGTAACTGAAATTGATGCTTGCGCTGAGTTAATCAGAAAAAATAAACACGGTTTTGTTGTAGCTTTAGGTGGCGGCAGTGCTCTGGATGCTGCAAAAGCTGCTGCAAGCGTATGCATGACCAAAGAATCCATTGCTGAATATCACGGCACAGGCAAACAGTTACCGAAAGAACATCTGCCTTTGATCGCAGTTCCAACCACTGCTGGTACTGGTTCTGAAGTAACAAAAGTATCTGTAGTAACCAACCATGCAATCGGCAAAAAAGCTCCAATCAACTGCTTGAACTTCTATCCAACACTGGCAGTAATTGACCCAGAATTGACCTACAGCTGCCCACCAAAAGTAACTGCAGGCTGCGGGATTGACGTACTGTGCCATGCTGTAGAAGGTTTCTGGAGCAAAAATCATCAGCCAATCTGTGATGCAGTTGCATTGCATGCTTGTGATTTGGTATTCAAATATCTGGAACGAGCTTATAAAGACCCGCAGGATGTAGAAGCAAGAGAAAAAATGTGCGAAGCATCTGTAATGGCTGGTTTGGCATTCACCATTCCTCTGACCACAGGTTCTCATGCATGCTCCTTCCCGTTGACCAATATCCATGGCATTCCACATGGTGAAGCTTGCGGTATTACTCTGGACTACTTTGCACACATCAACGCAAACGATCCAGAAGTTGGACCACGTATGAATGATTTTGCTCAGAAACTTGGTTTCCGTGACATGAACGTAATGGCTGACGAAATCCATGCTCTGAAAGCAAGATTAGGTCTGCGCAATGGCTTGAAAGACTTGAATCTGAACGAAGAACAGATTGCTGATCTGGTTCGCATCAGTGTTCATCCAAACCTGCGCAATAACCCAGTATATATCACTGACGAAATGTTAGATGAAATGTATCATTATCTGGCAACTCAGAACTAATCATAGTTCTTTCGTTGTTTATTCACAGCGTACCGCATTGAGCGGTACGCTGTTTTTTATGCAAAAGAAAAGACACCTCTATGGATAATATTCCCACAGAGATGTCTGGTTTTAAGCGAGCTTATGCTACATATGTCAGATCCGTTACTCACACATTGAAGCGGAACAACATAATATCGCCGTCTTGTACCACATAATCTTTTCCCTCAATGCGCACAAGCCCTTTTTCTTTGGCAGCATTATAAGTGCCGCATTGGTACAAATCCTGATAAGAAACCACCTCGGCGCGAATAAAACCTCTCTCAAAATCGGAGTGAATTTTACCGGCTGCTCCAGGCGCTTTGGTGCCTTTGGTGATGGTCCAGGCTTTTACCTCTTTCGGTCCAGCAGTGAGATAACTGAGCAGACCGAGAAGTTTATAGCTGGCAGTGATGATGCGGTCCAGACCAGATTGGTTGATGCCCAGTTCTTCCAAAAACATTTGCTTTTCTTCTTCGTCCAGTTCGGCAATCTCTTGCTCAATCTGTGCGCAAACGATAAATACTTCAGAATTTTCTTCGCTGGCAAAAGCTTTTACCTGCTCTACATAGGCATTGCCGTCGGCCAACTCATCCTCTTTTACGTTTGCGGCATAGAGTACAGGTTTATAGGTCAAAAGATTCATTTCTTTTAAGATTGCCGCTTCCTCTTCATTATCTGGGGTAAAACGGCGGGCAACCTGTCCGTCCTCTAAATGGGCTTTTAAGCGTTCTAGTAATTTCGCTTCGGCAATCAACGCCTTATCGCCACTCTTTTGACCTTTTTGTGCTTTCAGCAGGCGGCGTTCCAACACTTCCAAATCGGAGAAAATTAACTCCAGGTTAATCGTTTCAATATCGCGGATAGGATCGACGGAACCTTCCACGTGAATGACATTGCTGTCATCAAAACAACGTACTACATGTACAATTGCGTCTACCTCGCGAATGTGTGCTAAAAACTGATTGCCCAATCCTTCTCCTTTGCTGGCGCCTCGTACTAATCCGGCAATATCCACAAATTCGATTACAGCTGGAACAACCTTCTCTGTGTGATATAAATCGGCAAGCCAAGATAAGCGTGCGTCAGGGACGGATACTACACCTACATTGGGGTCAATGGTGCAGAATGGATAGTTGGCAGATTCGGCTCCCGCTTTGGTCAAGGCGTTGAACAGCGTGCTTTTTCCCACATTTGGTAGACCGACAATTCCTAATTTCATAACTATGAACCTTCCTCTTTTTCAAAATATCTTTATCCTAACAGTATCTTTTATTATAGGAGATTTTGTGATAACATTCAATTGAAAAATAAAAAAATCCAGTTTTTTGCGAGGATTTTTATGGGAAATTGTGACTTCATTGAAATACAAAACTAAAATAGAAAAGTGCAGATCAAAATCAAAAAAGGTGATTTAGAGAGGACTATAGTCGTCATTTGTGGAAAAAATATTGATATAAAATACAAAAATCGAATTTTTCCAAATTTTTATACCATCTGGAGAGAAATTTTTTTCAAAAGTGCTTGCCCATAGACTAAATACTTGCTATAATATAATCAATCCGAAAAGAAAATGTGGTGAAATGGAATCACACAGGTTGTGGCACCTGAGGTATGGGTTCGAGTCCCGTCTTTTTCTGTCGTGACGCACCTCCTATGGGTGCGTTTTTTTTGTGTGCAGTTTTTATCGTTGTGTAAAAACTGCTTAACGTAGGCGCTGTGCCATGATAGAATCATCAGCAGATTTTGCTGGATTGAAAGGCGCCAGAAAGGATTTACTGTATTTGGTGAAAAATTTGCTCAATTGGGGCACATAAAAATAATAAGATGAATTAAATAACGAAATCAAGCCCCCTGTAACAATGACGCACAGGGGGCTTGTTATGTATTGTATCATCACATAACAAAAAAGAACCATCATTGCTTTCAACGATGGTTCTCAGAGTGCCGGTGATCGGGGTCGAACCGATACGGTATCGCTACCGCGGGATTTTGAGTCCCGTGCGTCTGCCAATTCCGCCACACCGGCAAGTAGATTACTTAAGATATTATAAGAAAAAGAAAGGGACTTGTCAACACTTTTTTAAAAAAATTATGAAAAAGTTTTAGGAAAAATAATTTGAGAAATGGTACTAGAGTAATTGGGTGATAGAACTGCGCAATCGGCTATCCTATTAAATTAAAATCCAATTTGTCAACACGCCGAATAAAACTGATTGGGTCATTTTCTTTTTTCATGGGAAATTCTATTCGTTGCAATTAAGCAAAATATAGCTTACATTTTTTCGAGTTAGAGAACAGATGGTGAAAACTATTCGTGTGACAGGCAGGAGAAGTTCCAGTTTTTCTGGAATTATGCTATAGAGAGATTGTTGCGATGCGAAACGATGCAGAAAGGGGCAACAAAATGGAGCGGGCGATTGAAAAGAATCTGAAAAGAATACAAAAAAAGGAAGAGAAGTTGCTGCAAAAAAGTGGCGAAGGGTTTTTGCAGTCGCTGACGGATAAGGTGGAGGAGAAAATTCCCGACGGCTTATATGAAAAGTTGCAGCAGGCCTTCTATTTAGGTTTTAAGCTTGTCTTTGAAAAGGGCAATTCCATTATCGAAAAGACCTATGATCGGGAGCAGTTGGAATTGACGCACCGCGTTTATGACGAGTCCTTTAAGCAATTGAGTCCCAGAAAGGGGCTGAAGGCGCTGAATAAACTGGCCAATCACGGCAATTGGCGTAATCTGGGGATTACTGCCCTGGAGGGAACGGGCTTAGGCTTGTTGGGAATTGGCTTGCCGGATATTCCGGTGTTTATTGGCGTTGTGTTGAAAAGTGTTTATGAAATCGCGTTGAGTTATGGCTATGACTACCGGAAAGAGGATGAACAGTATTTTATTTTGAAGTTATTGGAGGGCGCTCTGGCTACAGCGGAAGAACGGGAGGCCTGCAATGAACAGGTGGATAAGCTGATTGGGTTTTTCACAAGCGATGTGGCCATTGGCTATGATTTGGATTTGCAGCTGCGAAAAACGGCAGATTGTTTTGCAACAGATATGTTGTGCATCAAGTTTATTCAAGGGCTCCCGCTGGTGGGCGTCATCGGAGGACCGTCCAATGTATTTTACTGCAAAAAAATTAGTGATTATGCACGTTTAAAATATCAGAAGCGGTACTTGTTGCAGAAAGAGCACCAGGGAAAATCCCAGAAAGCAGGGAAGGCACAGATAGAGCCTTGGGAATAAGCTAAATGAAATATACAATTCAGCCCATCGTGTGGTACGCTATTGAAAAAACGGGAAGCGAAACAGATCTGTACTACCAATTGTATTCAACACAGGCAGGGATGAAAAGAAAAATAACTACAAAATGCTGGCAGAGGGGGTTGACAAAAGTTATAATAAAATCGTTGCTATCTATATAAATTTTTTAGAGAAACTATAGCAACAAAAAAATAGAAAACAAAGGTTTTCTGTTTAAAAGGAAAAGAAAAAGAATGTATGGAGGATGAAAGAAGCAATGATTATTTTGGTAATTAACAGCGGCAGTTCTTCGTTGAAATTTCAGTTGCTGAACATGGACGATGAATCAGTAATGGCACAGGGTCAGGTAGAAAAAATCGGTCTGCCGGAGGGTATTTTCACTATCAAAGCCGGCGGGCTGAAAAATAAAAAGGAAATGGCAATCCCAGATCATCAGGTCGCTATGGAATTGGTGCTGAATGGCCTGTTGGAGACAAAAGAGGCCGGATTGAATTCTCTGGATGAAATTGATGCCATCGGCCATCGTATTGTGCAGGGCGGCGATACGTTCAGCAAGGCAGTGCTGGTTGATGACGCAGTATATGATAAAATTAAAGAATATGGTGCTATGGCTCCGCTGCATAATCCCGCACACTTAAAAGGGATTGATGCCTGCTCCAAGGTAATGCCGGGCAAACCACAGGTAGTAGTATTTGATACGGCTTTCCATCAGACAATGAGTCCGGTAGCCTATACCTATGGTTTGCCGAAGGAATATGCAGAAAAACACAGAATTCGTCGCTACGGAGCGCATGGGACATCTCATAAATATGTCTCCCGCCGTGTAGCTGAGCTGATGGAAAAACCAGTAGAAGATTTAAAGATTATTACCTGCCATCTGGGCAACGGCTCCAGTATTTCTGCAATCAAAAACGGCAAAGTGGTAGATACTTCTATGGGCTTTACGCCGCATGAAGGTTTGCTGATGGGTACCCGCTGTGGGGATATTGACGCCACCGCTGTGCTGTATCTGATGAAACATGAAGGCTTTGATCCTGAGCGCATGGACCATATGCTGAACAAGGAATCAGGCCTTTTGGGGGTTTCTGGAGTATCCAGCGATTTCCGCGAATTGGATGAAGCTATTGCACAAGGCAATCAGGATGCCAAACTGGCCAGAGATATTTTTATTTATCGCGTAAAGAAATATATCGGCAGTTATATTGCAGCGATGAATGGCGTGGATGCCATCGTGTTTACAGCGGGAATTGGCGAAAATGGTCCGGATGTGCGTGAAGAAATTTGCGCAGATATGGATTATCTGGGCATTGCCATTGATGCAGAGAAAAATAATGTACGGGGCAAAGAAGTCAATATCAGTGCAGAAGGGTCTCGCGTGCAGGTGTGGATTGTGCCTACCAATGAAGAATTGGCCATTGCAGAGGAAACCATTGAAGCTGCTTTTGGAAACTAAAATAGAGCAAACGATGAAATTAATACCATAGAGTATGGATCAGAACAGTGGGGAGGCGGTTGTATGGATTTATTGGCAGGATTTAAGGAAAAAGCAAAGGCAAACAAACGGCGGATTGTGTTACCGGAAGGTACAGAAGTACGTACACTGAAGGGCGCCGCTATTGCCGCAGCAGATGGGCTGGCAGAGCCTATCCTGTTAGGTGAAGAGGAGACAATTCGCAAAGTAGCAGCAGAAGAAGGCGTGGCATTGGACGGGCTGACAATTGTGGATATTGCCAGCAGCGAGCACTTGCCTGCTTTTGCTCAATTATTTTACGAATTGCGTAAGCACAAAGGCATGACCTTGGAGAAGGCAGAACAAACTGTGCGCAACCCCTTATATTTTGGTAACTTGATGCTGATGCGAGGTATGGCGGACGGAATGTTGGCCGGTGCAGATAATACTACCGGCGATGTACTGCGTGCTGCATTGCAGACTGTGAAAACCAAACCGGGCATTAAAACGGTGTCAGGCGCTTTTGTGATGATTGTGCCGGATCACTCCTATGGAGATGATGGCGTTTTCATTTTCGGCGACTGTGCGGTAAATCCCAATCCAGACAGCCAGCAATTGGCAGACATCACCATCAGCTGTGCGGAAACAAAACGCAGCCTGATTGGTGGCGAGGCCAATGTAGCCATGCTGTCCTTCTCCACAAAAGGCTCTGCCAAGCATGAAAATGTAGATAAGGTAACAGAGGCTTTGGCACTGGTGAAGGAGAAACAGCCGGATTTGGCAGTGGACGGTGAATTGCAGCTGGATGCTGCTGTTGTACCGTCTGTAGCGGCGAAAAAGGCGCCTGGCAGCGATGTGGCAGGGCATGCAAATGTACTGGTGTTCCCTGATTTACAGGCTGGCAATATCGGTTATAAGCTGGTACAGCGTTTTGCCAATGCAACGGCCATTGGCCCAATTTTGCAGGGCATGGCAAAGCCGGTGAATGACTTGTCCCGTGGATGCAGTGTGCAGGATGTGGTGGATATGATTGCTATTACTGCGCTACAGTGTGAATAAGAGAAAAGAGTAAACTGATCGCAAAAAGAGAGAGCTGTGCGGGGTTCCTGATGGATGATGACGCAGCTCTCTCTTTTTAATTGAAAAATAGACGGATAGACTGTAATTCAAAATGAGCTCGTGCTTAGATGGGATATTGCTGGTCATCAATTTCCCGCAGTTTGGACAGAATCCCTTGAAAATCCTGTTTGGTTTCTTCTAATTTACTGGGGTCGCGTAAGATGGCCGAGGGATGATAGATGGCAGTCATCCAGTAGCCCTTGCGGCAAACCCAGCTGCCGTGCTGTGTTGTGATTTTAAATCTAGGATCAATCAGTCGCTGGGCGGCGATACGGCCCAAACAAACAATGATGGGCGGCTTGAGCAGTGCAGTTTCGCAACGCAAAAAAGGCAGGCAGGCTTGCTGTTCTTCTGGCAGGGGATCCCGATTGGTTGGCGGATGGCATTTGATGACATTGGTGATATAGACATCCTGCCGTTTCAGTTCTGCTGACGCCAGCAATACATCTAAGATACGACCCGCCGGACCGACAAAGGGAATCCCCTGCTGGTCTTCCTGCGCACCGGGCGCTTCTGCGACGAGCATGATACGGGCAGTGTGGCTGCCTTGTCCCATGACGGGCTGTTTGCGGCTCTGACACAGTGAACAGCGGCGGCATTGGTGCAGTATGGTATTGATTTCTTCCCAGGTATACATAGGAATCCTCCTGACACAGATAAGTTTGGTATAAAAGGACTGGTTGGAAACGAGACAATTTTATTTATAATTTTATTGTAATCAAAAGTCCGTTATTGCGCAAGAGAAAGGCATCTGAAAGATGGTGTAAATTTACGCGCCATTCCCAAAAGACACGGATAGAAAGGGATATAAACGAGCCCATTACCGCGAAGAAAAGCTTATTTTAAAGAAAGTATGTGGATAAAAGGGTTTTTTTGAGCGAAAATGGAAGAAATCAAACAGAAGTGATTGAAATTACAGGAGAAGGTGAAAAATAGAATGGAACGGGAGCCATTGGTGAGTGTGATTGTGCCTGTCTATAATGCATCTGCCTATCTGGAGCGCTGCATCAACAGCATTTTGCAGCAGACCTATCAAAATATTGAGTTAATTTTGGTGAATGATGGCAGTACCGATAACAGTTTACAGATTTGCCGACGGTATGCGCGGCAGGATTCCCGCGTCTTGGTAATTGACCAGTGCAATCGCGGTGTATCAGAAAGCCGCAATGCTGGTATAGCGCGCGCCAAGGGTATTTATCTTCAATTTGCCGACAGTGATGACTGGCTGGTTCCCACTGCGACAGAGCGGATGGTGGAAAAAGCTGAACAGGAGCAGTGTCAGCTTGTCATTGCTCCTTTTTATCGCGTGGTGGGGCGTATGCTGATTGTGAATGGTCATATTCGTACGGAAGAAAAAATTTCACTGCAGGATTTTGCGCTGCAGATGCTGATGAAAGCACCCGCTAATTTTTATTATGGCGTGATGTGGAACAAGCTCTATCGCCGCGATTTGATTAATTTGTACAAACTGCGCTGTGAACCGGATATTACCTGGTGTGAGGATTTTATTTTTAATCTTCACTATCTGCAGCATGTACAGCAAATCTATGTTTTACAGCAACCGGTCTATTATTATGTGAAGCGCAAGGGCAGTCTGGTGAGTACAGAGCTGCACAGCAGCAATGTGTATGAGATGAAACGGAGTGTATTTGAACATTACCGTGCTTTTTATGATGCCCTTGGTTTGTATGATGACTATCGCGGCGCCATAAATGGTTTTATGTTGTCCATTACGACAGACAGTCTGTTCCGTTTGCCCAGTGGAGTGATTGACAAAGAAGGAGACGAGATTTTCTTTGAGGATTACGGTAAAAGGATAGCACGAGCAGGGGAAGAACAGCTGCCATGGAGAAGGAATAAAGGATGGGGCACAATGATTTCTCAGTTGGGGAGCAGGGATGCAGATGAAAAGAAAACAAGGAAATTGGAAAGAAAAAAAGGCGGCGCTAAAGAAACAGTGCCGCGAAAATAAAACAGCATTTGGGTTGTATCTGATTTTGCGAACTTTGGTAATTATCGTGATGATTGCCCAATTTTTTAATGGCAACTATGAAAATGTGTTTTTGTGCATTTTGACATTGATTTTATTTTTGGTGCCCAGTTTTATTCAGATGAACTATCATATCAAGTTGCCTGACACGTTGGAAGTTATTATTTTACTGTTCATTTTTGCTGCGGAGATTTTGGGTGAAATTCATGCGTTTTATCTCGAATTCCCTTTCTGGGACACCATGCTGCACACGCTCAATGGCTTTTTGGCGGCAGCAATCGGATTTTCCATGGTGGATATCCTGAATCGCACAGAACGGTTCAGTTTTAAATTGGCGCCTATCTATATGAGTATTGTGGCATTCTGTTTTTCCATGACCATCGGTGTGATGTGGGAATTTTTTGAATTTTTTATGGATCAGTTTTTTATGCTGGATATGCAGAAAGATACAGTGATTCATACCATTTCTTCTGTCATGCTGGATCCTACCAACAGCAATCGACCGGTGATGATTGCTGATATTGCAGAGGTTACGGTAAATGGACAGCCTCTGGGAATAGATGGATATTTGGATATTGGACTGATTGATACCATGAAAGATTTGATGGTAAACTTTATCGGTGCGGTGGTATTCTCTACCATTGGCTATTTTTATATAAAATATCGGGGAAAATTGCGGTTCGCCAGCCGTTTTATTCCCAAGGTTGCAGCAAAAGAGGATGACAAAAAACGTAAATATATTGAATAGGATTCCTGTGTGCAACGGTTTATAATTTTGTGACAGATAAAAAATGATGCATATGGCTTTTAGCGCAATGTATTTGACATGACGGAAAACAGCCGACCTTAAGTCGGCTGTTTTAAGAGAGGGATAGTTTCTTATTCTTTCGTTGGTGTGACGCGTACAAAAAGATTTTCCAATTCTTCTGCAAAGCCAGAGATGGGCTTCCCGTTGGCGATATCTTCCCCGATTTCTTTCATACGAGTGAAGGTATCGGCATCTTCCATCACGTACACGGTGTCAATTTCCGTGTCTGTCTTTTTCACAACCTGGCTGATTTCATCTTTTAATGTAGCGGACTCTGCGGTATCTGCCGTTTCGTCAATGGCTACAGATACATAAGCCATTTTTTCAGAGATGACAGTGCGTGCGTCTTTTACCTGCGCCACTTGTTCCACTACGGCATCAGCGATTTTTTCTGCTCTTTGGTTCAAATCGCTGTTGTCGACGGTACGGTCAGTAGGGTCGGCAGCGGCGTTATCCTGTTGGTTTTGCATGTTGGTATTATTGTCTTTTTCGTTGGTGGTGTTGTTTGGCTCTGTGTCAGTCTGGTTATTGGTAGCTGGCGGCGTTTGCTGGCTGTTGTTTTTATTGCTGCAACCGGTAAAAATCAGGCAGGAAACGCAGAGTAACGCAACGGATAACACAAAAAATTTCTTCTTTCGAGAAAACATATCTTGACCTCCTTTGTTTCAATGGCTATAGTATTTGACAAAACCATATTTCTATACGGTGTTTTTTCTAAAAAAATAAAATTTTTTATTTTACTTACAGGAGCGCAAAATAAAGCAAGAAAGCTTGGGAAAATGGAGAGGGCAGATGATGGAACAACAGGTATTGATTATCGGTGGCGGCGCCCGCGGAATGATGGCAGCCATTACGGCAGCGGAGCAGGGTGCGACAGTGACGCTTTTGGAGAAGAATGACCGTCTGGGCAAAAAAATGCTGATCAGCGGAAAAGGCCGCTGCAATGTCACGACGGCCAAAGAGCGGGAGGAAATTATAGCCAGTTTTTTGCACAACGGAAAATTTTTATATACTGCCTTGAGCAGATTTTCCAATACACAGGTGCAGACGTTTTTTGAAGAGGCTGGCATACCGCTGAAGGTGGAGCGAGGGCAGAGAGTGTTTCCGGTGTCAGATCAGTCTAAAGATATTGTGAACGCTTTGCGGCGAAAATTACAACAGCTGCATGTGGATTTATGGTTGAACACGACGGCAAAAGAGATTCTGGTGGAGGATGGCAGAGCTGTGGGCGTACAGTTGCTGAATGGACACAAATTGTATGCGGAACATATCGTTGTGGCCACCGGCGGCGCGTCCTATCCTGGCACCGGTTCTACTGGGGATGGGTATCGTTTTGCCCAAAAAGCCGGCCATGCCATCATACCGTTGCGTCCCTCGCTGATTCCGCTGGAATGCAGAGAGCCGTGGATAAAAGAGTTGCAGGGCTTGAGTCTGAAAAACGTAACATTTACCATAGAGAATCAGCAGGGCAAAAAGTTGGCGCAGGAATTCGGTGAGATGCTGTTTACCCATTTCGGTGTGTCTGGGCCAATCGTATTATCTACCAGCTATAAAGCGGTGGATTATTGGCAAAAACAAAAAGAGCCTCTGATTGGTGTGGTCGATTTCAAACCGGCATTGAGCGCAGAAAAATTGGATGCACGGTTTTTGCGGGAAATTGGGGAGCAAAATAAAAAGCAGTTAAAAAACAGCTTACATACCTTGATGCCTGCCAAGCTGATACCGGTGTTTATCCGATGCTGTGGAATTCCCGGGGAAAAGGAACTGCATCAGATTACCCGGGAAGAGCGGCAGCGCATGGTGGAGATGCTGAAAAACTTTCGGTTTACGCTGACAAAAGCGCGCCCATTGGAGGAGGCTATTGTCACCGCAGGCGGTGTGTGTGTAAAAGAAGTTTCACCAAAAACTATGGAAAGCAAACTGGTGCAAAATTTGTATTTTGTCGGTGAAGTTTTAGATATTGATGGGATGACAGGCGGATTTAATCTGCAAGCTGCCTTTTCCACAGGATATTTAGCGGGGAGTGCTTGCGCAAATAATGATTCTGCATTAAAATAAAAGAAATATATAATAAATGGGGTGAATTTATGGCCTACGGCAGTAAAGAAATTGCCAGAACTGCGTTGCGTATTGCGTTGACAGAAACGCGGGAAGAAGAAAATCAGGAAAAAAGAAAAATTTTGGCTCAGGGCATTAAAGTGGGAGCGGTGGATTTTGGCGGCGAATATCTTGCTTCCATTAATAAAATTGTAGAACATGCCATTGTGGCAGGAAAACGGGAAGGCATCATCGGCGATACCCATTCAGAAGAGGGCGCCATTGCAGGAGCTACCAGAGAAGCTTTGTCACAAATTCAAAATAAAGCCATTGGTCTGAATGTAGGTGGAAAATTGGGGATTGCCCGTTTTCAGGACCATCTGAGTATCGCAGTATTTTTGGGCGTGGGCTTGCTGCATTTGGATGAGGTTGCAGTGGGGCTGGCACACAGAACCATATCCTGATAGCTGCCCAATATGGAGGAACAACTATGAAAGAGACGTTACAGATTGCCATTGACGGTCCTGCCGGAGCGGGAAAAAGTTCGGTGGCAAAGGCATTGGCAAAACGGCTGGGCTGCATTTATCTGGATACCGGTGCAATGTATCGGGCTGTCACCTGGTTTGCCATGCAGGAGCAGGTGTCATTGGAAGATTCTGCTGCCATGGAGGCATTGCTGGAAAAAATTCAACTGGAGTTTAAAGAGGAGCCTGGAGGGCAGCACCTGTATTGCAATGGAGTGGATATCACAGAGGCAATTCGGACGACAGAGATCTCAGCCAATGTGTCAGCGGTGGCGATGCTGCCCTCTGTGCGGGAAGCCATGGTGGCGCAGCAGCAGAAAATTGCTGCCGATTGCGATGTGCTGATGGATGGACGGGACATTGGGACTACAGTATTACCTGATGCCAGGTACAAATTTTTTTTGACGGCATCCTTGGAAGAACGGGCACGTCGGCGCTGTTTAGAACTGCAACAAAAAGGAATTGCAGTAGACTTGGAGCAAATGAAACGCGATATCGCTTTGCGGGATGAAAAAGATTCCAAAAGAGCTGTTTCACCGCTGGTACAGGCGGCGGATGCAGAGCGGATTGATACAAGTGATATGACTTTGGAAGAAGTTGTAGAAAAACTTTTTGCGAAGATTGCAAAATAACTATTTCACTTCCTGCGTTTATCCGTTATAATAGAATGGTAAATGATTAATTTTAAGAAGGAGCTGATGAAGTGAACTTTCAGATAGCTCCCCATGCAGGTTTCTGTTTTGGTGTGAAAATGGCCATCCAAAAAGGTGAGGAACTGGTCAAAAGCGGGCATGTACCAATTGCCACGCTTGGTCCCCTGATTCACAATCCGCAGGAGGTAAAACGTCTGGAGAGTTTAGGCATCTATGCCAAAGATTCCTTTGAGGAGATTGACGAAAAAATTGTGTTGATCCGCACCCATGGCGTTGCCCCCTCTGTTTATGAAGAAGCCGAGAAACGGGGGCTTGAGCTTTACGATTGTACTTGTCCCTTTGTGAATAAAGTACAGAAAATTGCACATGAACACAGCCAGAACGGCTATCTTGTATTGATTCTGGGAAACCGTAACCATCCAGAGGTGCAGGGCATTTTAGGATGGGCGGGCAACAAGGGCATTGCTTTTCAGGAGATTACTGAATTAAAAGAGGCAGCGTTAAAAGGATGTAAAGTATGCCTGGTAGCTCAAACTACGGAAAATCCAGAGCGTTTTGCCAGAGCTGTACAAGCTTTGGAGCAGTACGAGCTGGAAGAACTGGCGGTATTCAACACCATTTGTTCCGCTACAAGGGAGCGACAAAGCGCTGCCTTGGAATTGGCGCGAACGGTGGATTTAATGCTGGTAGTTGGCGGGCTGAACAGCGCCAACACACAGAAACTGGCAAACATTTGCCGGCAGAATGGCTGCCGCACTGAACATATCGAATCAGCTGACGAAATTGATTTGCATTGGTTTGATGATGTAAAAAATGTGGGAATAACAGCAGGTGCATCAACGCCTGACTGGATTATTAGGGAGGTTACTTTAGAAATGGAAGAATTAATGACAATGGAACAGGGCTTGGAAAGCTACGGTGTTTTGGGAGAGGTAGGCAGACACGATATCGTGACCGGTACTGTAGTAAAAGTAAGTGATGATGAAGTCCTGGTTGATATCGGAGGAAAATCAGAAGGTATCGTTCCAGTCCGTGAACTGAGCTTTACAAAAAATGTAAAACCAGAAGAAGTAGTAAAAGTTGGTGACGAAATCCGCGTGATGGTCATCAAAGAAGACAGCGAAGGCAACATCATGCTTTCCAAGAAAAGAGTAGACCAGGCTGATGCAATGGAAAAACTGGAAACCATCTACAAAGAAAACCAGACCATTGAAGCGCCTGTTGTGGATGTCGTAAAAGGCGGCGTGATTGTAGATATCGGGACCAGAGGATTTGTACCGGCATCTCGCCTGGATATCAAATTTATTCAGGATATCAAATCTTTTGTAGGACAGACATTACAGTTCAAAATTATTAAATTTGAACCAGAAGCCAGAAAAATCGTACTTTCCCGTCGTGAAATTCTGGAAGAAGAAGAAAAAGCACGCAAAGAACAGGTTTGGAACTCCATTGAAGAAGGACAGACAAGAAAAGGTGTTGTACGCCGGTTGGCTGCGTTTGGCGCTTTTGTAGATCTGGGCGGCGTGGACGGCCTGCTGCATGTATCCGAAATGGGCTGGGGTCGTGTAAAAAATCCTGCTGATGTGGTAAAAGAAGGTCAGGAAATCGAAGTATACATTTTGAAAGTAGACAAAGAAAAAGAAAAGATTTCTTTGGGCTTGAAACAGTTGATTCCAAATCCATGGGACAGCGCTGCTGAAAAATATGCAGTGGACACTATCGTAACCGGTAAAGTGGTACGCATTGTACCATTTGGTGCATTTGTAATGCTGGAAGACGGCGTAGACGGTCTGGTTCATATTTCTCAGATTTCCTGGGAACGCGTAGAAAAAGTAGAAGATGCTTTGCAGATTGGTCAGGAAGTCAACGCAAAAATATTGGAGCTGGATGTAGAAAACAAAAAAATCAGCCTGAGCATCAAACAGACTACCGAAAGACCTGCAAAAGAAGCTCCAGCAGCTGCTGCCACAGAAGAAAAAGAGCCGGAAGAAGAAATTCCTGTTGTACAGGAAGCTATGGGCAGCACCATTGGCGATATGTTTAACAACTAATCTTGTGAGAAACGCATAAATGGAATAACGCTATCATTGTCCGGTAGCGTTATTCTTTTTATCTATCTCCTCTTCGGGGGACTGGTTTACATAAGCAGGAGGTGCGCCATGGCCAGAGCAGCGAATATTTTGTTGGTAGATGATCACGAAGTAAATCTGGAATTGCTGGAAGCCTATCTGGAGCTCAGCGGCATTCCCATGAATATCTATAAGGCTTATACCTGCGCAGAGGCCTATATGTGTATTGAACAGGTCGGTCTGGATTTGATATTGCTGGATGTGATGCTGCCTGACGGCTCAGGATATGACGTCTGCCGCCACTTAAAAGGCTTTCGTCTTTATCAAAACATTCCAGTGATTATCCTTACAGCGCTGAATGATAAACAGAGTATGCTGGAGGGGCTGAAAGCCGGAGCAGATGAATTTCTGACAAAACCGGTGGACAGCCATGAACTGGTTTTACGGGTAAAAAATCTATTGAAAATGAAAACCATTGCCAATGATTTAGACGAGCGCTATCGACAGCTGCACAATGAGCTGGCAATTGCCACCGAGCTGCAAAAAAGCTTTTTGCCGCAGAAAGTGCCTGTGTATGCTGGGTTGGATATTACGGTATTATATAAACCGAGCAGCTTTATAGGCGGCGACTTTTATGACTTTCTGCCCATTGATGCGCAGCATTTGGGCGTATTGATTTGCGACGTAAAAGGGCATGGCGTCGCCTCTGCCATGATTACTGCCACCATCAAGTTTCAGCTGCATGACCTCGAAGGATATTATCGGGAACCTGCCGCCTTATTGACCCAGCTCAACAAGCGGCTGGAGCAATTTTTCAGCAGCACAGCCAACGATTACTTTGTGACAGCCTTTTATGGCGTGTTGGATATGGAAACATGGAACTTTTGTTACAGCAGCGCCGGGCACAATTCCCCGTGCCTGTCAGATTGGGCTGAAGTATCTTTTTTAGAAAACGAACAAGGTCTGCCGCTGGGCGTTTTTTCCCAGACAGCGTATGATCAGCAGCAGGTGACATTGCGGCCGGGGCAGCAATTGTTTTTGTATACAGACGGCATTTTTGAGCTGGAATTGCAAGGGAAAGCAGCCAGAAGCTGCAGCAGCCTGCAGGATCTTTTTGCGGAGCAGGAAGACATTACCTTAAAAAATATATTGCAGTTGCAGCGACAAACTGAGCAATATGCGGCAAGTCAGCAGATTGCTGATGATATCAATTATATTACCATCCGTATAGATGAGGAGGAAGCGTCGTGTGTCAAGTCATTTTAGAGAAACATACAGGGTATCTGACAGTGATATTACAGGGTGAGTTGATTCTGGGATGCACCAGTGAGGTAAAGGAAAAAGTAAAGAATTATGCAGAAGAAAACCAAATCTACCATATGTTGATTGACCTTTCCCAGGTAAGTTTTATGGATTCCTCCGGTCTGGGCGCGCTGATTGCCTGGTTCAAAATGGCCAACCAGCATCAGGGAAAAGTGATTTTCTGCGGATTCACAGACTATGTACGCAAAATCGTAGGCTACGCCAAGCTGGATAAAATTTTTGCCATCGCGGACACGCGGGCGGAAGCAGAGAAGTTGCTGCACAGTTAACTTGCAGAGGACGACGGTTTGTCTGGCAACGCCTGCTGCAAAGTGAACAGGACGATAGATTGCCAAAATAGCGGCTGCCGTAAGGCAGCTCTTTTTTTGCAGAATTGTTTTTGTACAGTTCGGCAAAATTTTGCTATAATTTATCACGATATTTCGCAGAATAAGAGAAGAACACATAAAAATCAAGATGAAAAAGAACGTCGCCGTGCCTTTGGCAGACATAAGTTGATTTCCTGCTTCATACAATAAAACCAGAGTATGAGGAGGGAGTTGTATGAGAGTTTATTTTTTTCCAAAATGGCTGATTCAGGCAGTACTGATTGGGCTGTGCGCGTTGCTGGCTGCCGGCGTGCTCTGGTCCTTTCTGGGCGGGGATGATGCTGCGGTCATGGCCAATCCGGTATATCAGGGCACCAATACAGAGAAAAAAGTGGCGCTGGCCATCAACGTGGACTGGGGAGAAGATGTCCTGCCGGAAATGCTGGACACATTGGACAAAGCGCAGGTACACGCCACATTTTTTGTGACCGGCCGTTTTGCAGAGAAGTTTCCGGAGCTGGTAGAGCAGATTGCAGCTGCCGGACATGAGATTGGCAATCACGGCTACAAGCATCCCCATCCCGACCAGCTGAGCGTAGCGCAGAACCAGCAGGATATTACCAAAAGCGAGGCAATCCTGGAAAAAATCACAGGCGTAAAGCCCACACTTTACGCGCCGCCTTATGGAGAACACGGTGAAACCTGCCTGCAGGCTGCCGACCAGTGCGGCTATACCACCATTCTCTGGACGGCGGATACAGTGGACTGGGAGGACCCTGCGCCTTCTCACGATACCCTGGTGCAGAGAGTTACCGGAGATAAATTGTGCAGCGGCGCTATTTTGCTGATGCATCCCAAGGCGCATACTGCGGAAGCGCTGCCCGATATCATCAGCACCATACAGGCCAAGGGATATCAGTGTGTGAAGGTGTCTGAAGTATTATGAGGAAGCACATGAGAACCCTGCTGTGTCTGTGTCTGCTTTTGTGCGTGGCCATGCCTGCGCCGGCCAATGGAGCAGTCCTGCCTGCAATCACGGCAGAGGCGGCAGTGGTAATGGACTTGGATACAGGACAGGTACTTTACGGGAAGGGCGAACATGAGCGCCGTCCCCCTGCCAGTCTGACCAAGGTCATGACAGGGTATCTGGCAGGAAAGCAGTTTCAGGCACAGCAGTGGATTACCGTCTCGGAAACCGCCGCTTCTACCGGAGAATCCTCGCTCAACCTGAAAACCGGTGATGTCCTGACCTTCGATGCATTGCTGCACGGTGCGCTGATGAAATCCGCAAACGATGCCTGTGTGGCGCTGGCGGAGTATATGGCCGGTACAGAGAAGAACTTTGTACAGAATATGAATTTGCAGGCGTGCCTTTTAGGCTGCAAGGACACCAATTTTTGCAATTCCAATGGATTGCCGGCGGAAGGACACTATTCTTCGGCATATGATCTGGCCTTGATGACCAGGGCGGCGATGCAGAATGAAACCTTTGCCGCCATTGTCCAAAAGCAGCAGTATATGGTGCACTGGCAGGACGGACGGCAGCTTCTGGTGCGCAATACCAACCGTCTGCTGCGGGAATATCCGGGCGCCATCGGTGTGAAGACCGGCACCACCAATGAAGCGGGACAATGTTTGATTGCCGTAGCAGAAAAAGCAGGGAAACGGGTGATTGTTGTAGTATTGAAAAGTAAGAACCGTTTTTATGATGCAGTGGCCCTGCTGGATTATGGGTTGTCCACGCAGCTGGGAACAGAGACTCCCCGCAGTGCGATACACAACAAAGAAACAAGTGGCGGGCGGCTGTCGGCATGAGGCTGATTGCTGCCCAATTTTATCAATATGAGGTGCATAGGATGCAGAGTTTGAATTATGAAATTACGACATTGGATAATGGAATCCGTGTGATTACCGAGACAGTCAACCATGTGCAGTTTCTATCCATGGGAATTTGGGTGGGTGTAGGGTCCCGCTATGAAAATGAGGCCCAGTGGGGTATTACCCATTTCATAGAGCACATGCTTTTCAAAGGTACAGAACGGCGCACAGCCGACCAGATTTTCAGTGAAATCGACGCGGTGGGCGGTCAGTTGAATGCCTTCACCAGCAAGGAAAATACCTGCTATTATATCAAGACGCTGACAGAGGATTTCCCTCTGGCGGTAGATGTGCTGACAGATATGTTTCTCAACAGCAAGTTTGACAATGAAGAGATTGCCAAAGAGCGGGAGGTCATCATCGAAGAAATCAAAATGTATGAGGACACGCCCGACGATCTGGTACAGGACCTGCTGTCGGCAAACCTGTGGCCCAATCATCCACTGGGACGGGCCATTCTGGGCACAGAGGAGAGTATTGCCGCCTTTGACCATGACAAACTGAAAGCCTATATGAAACAATACTACACCGGCAGCAATATTGTCGTATCGGCAGTGGGCAATATCAGCCATGCACAGGTGGTGCAGGCCATTCGCGCCACCTTGGGAGGCATTCCCAGGGGAACACGCAATGAATTTCCCCAGGCAGGAAAGGCTCTGGCCGGGATACACTGTTATCGCAAAGAGATCGCCCAGAGCCAAATCTGTGTGGCGTTGCCCGGCGTGGCCAAAGAAGACAGCAGGCTGTTTCCGCTGAGTATCCTGAATGCCTATCTGGGCGGCGGGATGAGCGCCCGACTGGTGAAAAAAATTCGCGAAGAAAAGGGACTGGCCTATTCGGTGTACTCCTACAATGGCTCCTACAGCGACACCGGCGCTTTTGTGATTTCAGTGGGCACCAGACCGGAAAACTGTCAACAGGTGATAGATATTATTATAGAGGAACTGGACGAGATTCGGCAGAACGGCATTCCTCAGGAAGAACTGGAAAAAAGCTTCAGCCAGCTGAAAGGCGGTCTGTTTATGGGACTGGAAACAGTAAATAGCCGCATGAACAAACTGGGACGCTCTCTCTTAGCATATGACAGAGTCATCACGCCGGAAGAAAACGTGGACGAGCTGCGCAAAGTGACAGGCGCTGATGTACAGAAACTGGCTGAGGAACTGTTCCAGAGAGACAACTATCAGGTCACAGTATTGGGCGCAGTAGATGACATCAGGCTGAATACCCGCTAGTGGGGTACATTTTGCATAAAGCTGGTGAGCAGATTTTTTACCAGCGGATTTTCCAAAAGCTGCTGGATGTCCTCAGGCCGCGGCATGGGTGCAGTTTGTGGCGGCTGCTGTGCAGCAGGCTGGGGCTGCTGGACTGGGCGTTCCGGTGCGGAAACCTCAATGGGCGGCTCCATGGCGGAAGGCTGTTCGGCAGACAGATTGCGCGCCTGTATCGCTGCCAGATAGGTTGTCAAAAGCGGCAGAATATTTTCCACAGAACCGATGAGATGGTTCAAATCGGCAGTGATATTCTGGACATTGTTGCAAAATTCCCGTACGGAGCTGCAGCCATTGCTCAATAACGCAGGAGTATCGCTGAGGCGAAACTTGTTCACCGCGTTTTTTCTGGAGCGCATACGGAAATTATTTGCAGTTGGCCGCATGACGGGTTGGGACATGGTCTGGCTGACCATTCTTTCGTGTTGCGTAACCTCTGTTACGGGAATCTGACGCATTCTGGACATAAAGCATCCTCCTCTGAACTGTCTGACGGCAGAAAATTTCGTATGCTCTACTATATGCCACGCTTGCCAAAATGGTGCAGACCTGGACAAAGCTCCGCAGAAGTTCTTTCTGGCGGAGCTTTTTGCTGTACTGTTTTCTATACTATTTTACAAAGCCACGGGATATTCATGGCGGTGCCCGAAGGTGGAGATATGGGTAAAGCCCAATGTTTTCAGCACGGCGGTGGTTTCTGCTACTTTGTATCCCACGTATTCGCTGCGGTGGCTGTCGGAGCCGATGGTGATGCGGGTGCCGCCCAGTTGCCGGTAATGGCGCAGGATGTCAAAGTGGGGCAATCCCATGGCGGATTTATGCCGAAAGCCGGAGGTATTGATTTCCAGGCCTTTGCCGCGGCGAATCAGTTCCTGCAAAAGCTCGGTCACAACGTCCATGGCAATGAGGTGATCGCCGGGCTCATAGGGCAATGGACAGTAGCGCTTGCAGTAATCCAAATGACCGATGACGTCGAAGCCGTCGAAGTGCCGGATGCAGTCCAGGATAGCGCCGTAATATTGCCGGTAGACCTGCTCTTTGGTTTTTCCCTGAAAAAAGGCTTTCTGGCTGACGGCGATGCCGTCGATTTCATGGACGGAGCCGATGACAAAGTCGAAGGGATAGCGTTTCAAAAAGCTCTCGCACTGCGCCAGGCGGTGCCGTTCCATCCCGATTTCCACACCGGCACGGATGACCAGCTGTCCGCTGTAGCGTTGTCTGTATTGGTTGATGGTGTCCAGGTAATTGTCCAGGTCATGGATGTAGTGATTTTCATATTGTAATGGATAGGTGAAATCCATATGGTCTGTAAAGGCAATTTCGTCCAGTCCGGCGGACAATGCGGCCTGACAGATGGCTTCCATATTGGTCAGGCTGTCGCAGGAAAATTGGGAGTGTAAATGATAATCGATATACATAGAAATCCTCACTTTTTCAATGGTAAAAAAAATATCTGTTAATTTATTATACTATCATAAGGCGGAGCGTTGTCAAGTGAGGATTGGCGGGGATTGGACAGGCGTATGGGAATCTGCATGATCCCTGTGGACTTTATGGGAAGAGAGGGGGAGGACAGCGCATGAGAAATGCGAAACTTCTCACAGAAATTTACAAAGAAAGGCTTTACAAATCAATTGATTTCGGGTATCATATTAAAGGTAGTTTGGATGCGCGCCTGTAGCTCAGTGGATAGAGCACTGGCCTCCGGAGCCAGGTGCGTTGGTTCGATTCCAATCAGGCGTATGATGAGAAGATGCTTCATTGCTTATGCAGTGAGGCATTTTTCTTTATTGTCCTGATTTGCGGTATTGCAGTAAAAGGGTTATTGTGTGGAAATAGATTGGTTGTCTGGTTGAATAAATGGTTGAGAAATATGTATTTTTGAGAACATTTGCTTTGTTTTTCTTTTATTTTGTAAGGGATTTGTGTTATAATAAAGATTCTGAAAATAAGTGATTTTGAGGTGAGCGTATGGCGAAAACCGAGAATATAAAGAAAAAAGAGACGTTGAATGTTACCCACATGCTGTTGGGTGTGGCGATGCTGGCTCTGGCGTTGTACAGTGGATGGACGATTTTACAGGCGCCTGACGGAAGCGGTATGGAGCTGGGCGCGTACAGTGCGCTTTTGCGTGAGAAAACGGGGTTTTTAGGCGGATTGTTTTATCTGGTGATGCATGGGCTCACAGGTCGGGGGATTTTGCTGTTTCCGTTTTTGTTTTGCCTGTGTGGGTTGTGTCTGCTGTCGGGAAAACAATTGAGCCAGATACAGGTGGCTGGCGTTGTCATGGCCGGTCTGGCAATTTTGACAATGCTGCATATGAATGTGACCTACGTGAATATAAAAGATAATTTTATACTGGGATTGTGCGGCAATGGCGGCGGCGTCCTGGGCGCGGCGATTTCCATGCTGCTGCAAAAGGCGCTGGGAACGGTAGGCGCTTATATTGTACTGTTCTGTGTGGCTGCGATTGCTTTGATATTCATGGCGTACGGATTGCTTGCGGGACAAAATGAGACGTTCTTTGCGGCGATTGGTGAGAAGTGGGTGCAGATGAAGGAGAAGCTGTTGAGTTTCATTTTTATTGAAGAAGAGGATGAGGAGGAAGAAATGTCAGGTTCTCGAAAGGAAAAGGACAGGCAGGGTAAGAAAAAATCCACAGAGCAGAGAGAAGAAAAAATCATAAAAAGAGAAAAGGCTGCCTATGCGACGGAGCAGGCTGCCCCGCCGAAAAAGGAGAGCAGGCTGGGAAAATTGAAGCGCTTTTTTGTGGAGGACAAACAGGCAACGTCCGGGGAGAAGAAGGGACAGTATCCCCGTTACACCGGCGCGGAATATGTGGTGATTCCCAAGGAGCATACTGTTGTGCTGAACAGTCTGGCGGAGATTCATAAAGCGCTGGATGAGCAGGAGCCGCGGGTGGGATTGAGTCCCCGTGAACCGCTGAAAAAAGAGCCTTATTATATCGCTGATTCTGTGGAGGATTTCCGTCAGCTTCTGGAGAAACGGCAGATTCGCAATCGCATGGAGGCGGAGGCAAAGGAGAAAGCCGTTCAGGAAAAGGCAGCAGAGGAAAAGGCAGTACAGGAAACAGAAGTACTGAGAACTGACGCTGACAATTTGACGGAATATCCAGAGGAACCGGGACTTGAGCTGAAGCCGGAAAATGAACTTCCGCGGAAAGTGACGGCCATGCCGCGGGATGAGGCAGCTACGGCAGCCAGAGCGGCAGCACCGATAAAGGGTGAAGCGGTGCAGGCGAGAAGGACAGCAGAAACGACAGCGCACCGCGAGGAAACTATGGTAAAGGAATCGGCGCCTGTTGCCGCAGCGGCATCTCCGTTGCGGGAAGAACGGCAGGAGCAGGGATATCGGCTTCCTTCCATTGATTTGCTGGATGAAAATAAAAATGCCGGCGATAAAAAAAGCATGGCAGCCATGATGCAAAATGTGGAGCAGCTGGAAAAAACGTTGAATGATTTTGGCGTAAAAGGGAAAATTGTAAATGTCAGCTGTGGGCCGGCGATTACGCAATATGAATTTCGTCCGGCGGCAGGTGTGAAGGTCAGCAAGATTATCAATCTGGCTGACGATATTGCGTTGAGTATGGCAGTGGCAGGGGTGCGCATTGAGGCGCCTATTCCCGGAAAGGCTGCGGTCGGGATTGAGGTGCCCAACAAATCGACGACAATGGTGGGTTTGCGGGAAGTGCTTGAGAGCGATGCCTTCCAAAACAGCAAATCAAAGTTGACGGTGGCTTTGGGCAAGGATATCAGCGGACAGGCCATTGTGGCCGATCTG
>OFFL01000543.1_pt1 | contig 39892 bp, 38 predicted proteins | sample 1521391 | NCBI WGS metagenome assembly OFFL01 (sample SAMEA3504082, study PRJEB24116) | mouse gut metagenome | biome: mouse gut; feature: mouse-associated habitat; material: faeces | place: Denmark | collected 2011
GCAGGTGCTCCGTTTTATTTTCTGGAAAAATTCCCCAAGTAAAGTTACACTATCAAGATTGTCAGAAAATCAGAACTGATTTGGAAGCATTCGCGAAATCATATTTTGATGGAGATGTTGGCGCTGTTCAAAAGTTTCTGGCAAGTACATATGAAGGGCAAGTTGAAATATATGAAGGTACAGGAACGATCAGTGATTTAACAGTAAAGGGATTGTCAGATACTGACAAGAAAAAAGTTGAAAATGGAAAATGTAACGTTTCCATAGAATTTAGGGACAGTACCTATGAAGATATGTTTCTGTACCTGACATTGATACTTGTCAAAGAGCAAGGGGAATGGAAAATACAATTTTATGGCATGGAAGGATGAAGGAATCTATAACAGCCCTTTTCGTGGCAGTTTAAAAAAGTTGTGACTTTAGAAATAAACAGCTCCTTTTTGGTAAGAATTGCCATATGACAATTCTTATCGAAAAGGAGTTTATTATATTTGTTGCAAAATGCTCCCACTGCCAGGAACCCTATTTTCATTTATCCGCAAGGGACAAACCTGCTTTTTTGTTGTATGCGTGTTTTTCGGGGTCCTCATAAGCATCCCAAAAAGACGCACCAAGATTTAGCTTTTCCTCCACAAAATCCATATTATTAAGGGCTGTCGTCACAATAGAAACCGCCTTTTTGATACGAAGTCCTTCAAAGAAGTTGAGCACTTCCACCGGAAAACGCCCTCTTAACACAACAGCATTGGGGCAAAGCTCTGCATAATCAATCATATCCCTAGGATGCGGTTTTATCAATATTCGATACCCCTTACAGTATTTTTCAAGAACATCAATACACACTCTTTTTCTGGCTTCCACATCGACAGGGTGCGGTTCTGTCAGAAAGCAGGCAAACTCCTCCCCCTCATAGGAAGGCTTCAACTGCTCCATTAATTTGTCTGCATCCTCAATAAATGCCTGAATCATCTTTTTTTTCTGTTCTGATGTCAATGCCTTTTCCAGCGGTTTCCGTGGCTCCTCAACAAAGCGGGGACAATCCGTGGGAACCACACTTCTATCATTGATTTCCATATCAATGCAGTATTTTCCCCAGCCATTCATTATAAAAATCAGATTGTGCCGCGAAAACCACGTTTTTAGTTTAAAATGCCCATGATTGGCAACATATGCATCATCCAAATTTTTCAGGCAGTCCAAGCCATCTTCCACCGCATGATAAGGAATGTGCTTATAATTGAGATAATATCCTATCGGATCGCTGTCACAAAATACATAAATATCCTTATATGCCTCAAACGCAATCACTTTCATATAAGGAATCTCACATCGAGCAAGCTTTTTGGTAAAAATCATACGATTTATCATGTGCTTCAAAATATTGCTGTAATTGCGCCTGTACTTTGCAAGCTCCGGAAAAAAATCCTCGCGCTTCTCATCTAATGCAATTACTTTGTTGAAAATTCCTGTCTTTGCAAGCCGCTCTCCTAAATTTTCAAAGTTCGTTGAGATGGAACTTAGGGCAATATCCGCCTTTTTATATCTACCCGGTGTTTCCTCCCGTTGCTGCTTCATCTCTTTTAAAATCGCCACATAAACATGATAAAATGTGTGACACACATAAATCCTGCTCTTCGTCTTTCTTTTTGTGTTCCCCATCTGAACGTTTATTTCCTCCGTAATTATAGTATGTACGCTCGCGATATCAGGTACAAAGAGACTCCGAGTGTACATTTATTTGTTTCTTGTATACCAATACCCCTTCCTCGGCGCAATCACTGGCGCCGGACTCAGTGGCCCTGTCTTTTGCGGCTGTACTTTTCCATGAAGCAGTCCTTCACAGAATTGATACAGTCTGTCAGCCGCCTCTTTGGGATTCCATTCTCTAACAATTGTTTCATATGCGTGCGTACCAAGCCGTTTTTGCAGTGTCTTATCTGTACACAGCAAAGAAACCAATCTTTCAAATTCCTGATAACGCCCTGTTTTGTATACAAGTCCATTGTAGTTGTGTTTTAACAAAAAAGGCACTGCTCCAATTCCGCTTCCCGCCACTACTGCACATGCACTATTCATGGATTCATTTAAAACAGCACCCCAGCCCTCAAGATAATTGCTGGTAAATAAAAAAACGTCTGCGCATTCCATATATCTGCGCACCTCCTGCGGCGGCAAAAAGCCATGAAACGTCACTTTATCTTCCAACTGATATTCTTTTACCAGCGCTTTTAAACGCCCTTCCAACACTCCTCCGCCTATCATATCAAGATGAAACGATATCCCTTTTGATTTGAGATATTTGGCTACCTTTATTGCATACTCTGGGTGCTTTAATTTTAGAAAACGCCCCGCCCACAAAAGCCTGACCTGACAGTTTCCTTGGTCATCAAAATGCTGTTTCCGCAAAAATAATTCGTCCAAATCATACTCATTCACTGCCGGAAAATATCCCCAAATATATTTTTTGTCTGGATACGCATGCACAATTGCAAAATCAGAAGCCACATAAGCCCCATGGCACAACAGATATACCGGACCGTCAGCATATTGGGTATGGTCTTCGTATTTTTTCTTTCTTCCACGTGGTGAAATTGATTTCCACTGTCCTTCGCGATACAGCCTTTCACTTGCACGTATCACAATTTTTCCCGCTTGAAGCCTTGGCTTTATGTAGCTTTCATCCTCCACTCCGCCAAATACCACCACATCGCTATCCATCATAAGCTGTGCACAGTAGCTGCTGTCCTCATAATATCGTTTCAAATACGGAATTGCTTTGATTTCACTTCCCCAGCCCATCTTTACCCGGTCTTCTTCCATCTGAGAAGTTTGTATAAAGGCAAAATCCGCACCCAGTTTTTCATACAGCGCATTTGCCATTGGAATCTGATGATGATTGATATAATTAGATACTATTGTTAATTTCACGGTACATCTCCAAAAGTGTTCTGTAATTCGTTTCCGGATCATGGGTTCGAAGCGCATGGCGTCTGGCATTGGAAGACAAATACATTGCCAACTTATCATCTTCAAAAATACGAAGAATTGCATCCTTTAGCTGTGTTGGTTTATCCTTAGTATAAAGAAAACCATCGATCCCGTCGTATACAAGATTATGGACACCGCCCACATTAGCCGAAACCACTGGAACCCCCAAAAGCATCGCTTCCCCAACGGAATTTGGTGAATTCTCAATTGCTGACGGGCATAAAAATACATGTGTTTTCAAAAATCTGGCACACATTCTGTCTGACTGGAGGCGCCCTACAAACTTGACATGCTTCTCAAGCTTATGGCGTTTGATTTGTTTTAACAAAAACTTTCCATAGCCTGAAAGCTTTATTTTATCCTTAATACTGTTATGTGCAGTAATTACATCCCCTGCCACATAGACAACCGTCTCTTCATATTCTTCCAAAATTTCAGGCAATACATTCAACAAATAGTGAAGTCCTTTAATTGGATAATTTCCTTGGCTTAAAAAAATTGAATGCCGCTCAATTCTGTCAATATTCCATGAATCATGGTAAAAATCCTCCCGCAATGTCTCATTCATGAAATGATATTTTGCCTGAGGAGCAAATTTTTTTGTCATTTCCCGGTCAAAATCCGTCCTGCCCGTCACATGACCTACTATTGAAAGCGCCTGTTTTTCATATTCGCCACGCTTTGCAAATTTTGCCTGCTGATCCTTTAACCCATCCTTTTTCACAATATCTCGAAAAGTTCTTTTCTTTTGCACAGAATACGGCAGATCTGCCATATACACTTCAGCAATCGCACTGCATAGCCCCTGAATCCCAATCAATGTCCGCCCTGGGTGTCCAAATGCTTTGACACAGGCAAGCGTATGTGGATATTCTGTCCCAAAAATATGAATGATTTCCGGGCTAAAATCTGCGATAATAGCAGCAAGGCTTTCTTCCATAGCCGCATCGTAATGCTCTGGATGATCCGTATCTTCCCGAAAGATATAATAATCAATCCCCTGCGCCTTATTCTTTACAAACAAAGAAGTATCGCCTTTTACAATTCCCCAGTCCTGTGATGCTGGAAAGCAGATTGCAAGTGTGACATGATTTCTATCCTGATTTGCTATCAGTTTTCCCGCAAGACCAGAAAGCCAGCCCTCCTTCACAACAATTTTATGCCCCAGACTCTTTGCTATAAATGGTAGCATAATATTACATAACCATAATACCCTCACTTTTACCACAATCCTTTCACATTGTCTGCTTTTTGGTGCTTATTCTTGCACGTTTCGCCTATAAATTCCCCTTTTTAACCAATTATAGATTCCTGACAACTGCTTGTTTTGCGCTATGGCACTCCGAAGCGGCGCCATCGTCAGAAGCATCAGAAAACGATAATAATTTGCTCTTTTCTTTCCCATATAATGTACAACAATCTCACGGTGCTGACATGCAGAGCGTTTTTTGTTCTCCTTTGTCTCGGAATATCCTCCGCCCTCATAAGATGCGATTATCACTGGCACATATTGTATATTTGCATTCATTTTATAATAACACCACAAGAAATGCTCATAATCTGCTCTTACGTTATATTTGGGATAATATCCTCTTTCCTCAAACAGCTTTTTGTGATAAAAGCAAGTTTGATGACAGGGAATATTTCGATAACATGTGAAATCATTTATTTCAGGAGACGCATAAATTACTGTATTTAGCGTTTTATGGTGCATATTCCCATAGAGAATATCCACATGCTCTTTTTTTGTATTCTGCCTTTTAATTTCATCCGTTATTTTATTTAGCACTTGATTATCATAAAATGTATCGCCGGCATTCAAAAACAGATAGTAGTCCTCTTTTGCAAGTTTTACAGCCTGGTTCATAGCATCATAAATTCCTGTGTCCTTTTTTGTATAAATACAAATCCTCTCGTCGGAAATGTCCTTCTCAATCTTTTGTACGGACCCATCTGTTGAACCACCATCTTTTATCACTATTTCAAAAAAAGGATACTTCTGATTCCTGATACTCTGAATTGTATCATATAATCGCTCCCCTGCATTTAGGCAGACCACAATAATACTATACTGAATTTTTTCATTCATGCACTGTTAACCTCTTCTATTTATAATGATATCGCTGTGTTTCAAAAAGCCAGCTTCGATACGGAAGAAGCCCCACGCCATCCTGATGCGCTTCCAGCAAAAATACCCCAAAATAAACAATACACACTGCATAAATAATCCTGCCAACTCTCTTTTGCACAATTTTATCATCGATATTCTGCAAAATCAGCGGAATCATAAAAAGCTGGGAAACACTAAAATAATACACAATCCGCGTCACTACTGGCAGAAAAGAAAAAAATGTGCCTGCTGCAAAAGCCAGAAGATTTAAGTGACCGTAAAATTGGATTTTTTTATAACACAAGTTATTTTTTAATTTATCTTTCGTGTACCATTCAAACCATCCATACAGTGCAAGTACTGCAAGAATCCGCAATACATGAATCCGACTGCCGCCGCCCTCCAGATAGATTGTATTTTTATAGGAAGGATATAATAACAGCGCAAGTTGCAATATTAGCTTTTGTGCAACGTAGCAAGCCAAGCTAACCATCAAACCTGCCACCACATGCCATCGTTTCCACTGACACGAAGCAATCCAATATACAGGAATGACCAGCAGAACCGATTTATGAAACATGGCAGCCACCAGTATCCAAAAGACAAACTTCATAAAATCCTTTTCCAGTACATAACGCATCGAGAAGAGCGCTACCGAAAGCGCCAGATAATACCGAACTGTATTGAATGTCTGAAAATACAGTCCCAATGTCATAAACAGAAAAAAAGACTGTGAAAAACTTTCACTTTGTGCTATAAATGCCTTTAAGAAAAAAATCAGTGTAACCAATGCAAATACTGCAAATACCAATTCATAATATTCTCCGCCCGAAATCCAGTACAACACTTTTACAAGCAGATTAAATCCAAACTCTGTCACTACATATCCGCCGACATAGGCTTCGTGCGCAGTCTGAGTATACTGTCTGTAATCGTTTCCAATATCAAAACGCAGAACCGACACCGCAAAAAGAATCAAAAAAATTCCTGTACAATACAATCTATTCTCAAAATGTTTCTTTGTTCTTTGCCCATTTACCCATTTGGGCTCAGATGGCTGATAGGGTTGTACTTTATATGCCATCAGGCAGGTTGTCCATGCTATCAGCATATAAAAGAAAATAGAACCTACTCTGTCAAATGTCACAAAAGCCTCCTTCATCTGTGAATGTTCACTTGCAATCCCTCTTGCACTTTTCCGCCTTTTGCACACATCTGTCAAAATTCTTTTCGCAATATTGGCCACAAATCAAGACATCACGTGTACATATACTTCAAAGCATTTTCACTGATTGTATTCCCTTTCTCATCAGCGCCAAGGCATTTTTCTTTGGTATTTCTGTGCACATCACACGCCCATGCGCCGCTATAAACCGCACCGCCATCAGCCATGCGAACCGCCCATACAAGAAATGATAAAGCACTCCTCTGTCTATAAAAAATTTATCTGTATACCCTTGAAACCAGGTTGACTCTCGTTCTCTTTCCATGCCAATCTCTATCGGAGTCGCATAAACTTTGAGTCCATAGCGCAGACAATCTTTCAAAAACAAACTGTCTTCACCGTTGCTGTACTTTGCTCCGCCTCCAAATAAAAGCGAAAATGTAACATGTGCAGCATGAAGCTTTTCTCTTCTTACTGCAAAGGAATACGTAGGATATCTGCCAGCATTCCATATATGGACCCGATGAAATTTTTCTGTGTGATATGTGGCTCTTGATGCGCCAACACGCATATTAAACAGCAAAAAATCAGCGTTCGGATGCGCTGCAAATGCGTCTAATATTCGCTTCTCATAGCCTTTGTCGTACACAATATCCTCATCTGCAAACAAAAGAATATCTCCATCTGCCCTCAATAGTGCATTGTTTCTGCTGAGTCCAACCCCTTTTTCATTCAGTTCATAACACTGTATTAATCTTCCATTGTGTGTATATTCCTGATAACCAAAGTGATTGGTCTGATTAATGATAATTGCGTCGCTTTCTATATGCATGCGCGATGCCAACATAGAACTGTCCTCATTGACAGCCGATACCAGAACCTGCAGCTTCATGATTCATTCACTTCCTTTTTATTCCATGTGTAACAAGCGTAGTAAATCCTTTGCCAGATGTTGTCCGCTTCTACAAGAACTGCACCGCGCACAGAAGCTCCATGCAGTTTCACATATTCCATTTCATCTGTTATTTTTTCTCTGTACGTCTTCCCAAATGGAATCACTGCCAGAAATGTTGCCCCTGACAACTCCTGTCCTCTATCATATTTCTTGAAAAAAGAGGTTTTTATTTTTGTTTGAGATGTGATATTCTTCAAAAAAGCTTCTACATACACGCCCTCAGATGCATCCAACAGATATATTTTGGTGCCATTTTGATTCAACAGTTTCAAATTTTGCTCCAGCATTTTGTACTGCTTTTGCAGAAATGAATCCCGATTTGCGTTTTCTTTAAAAGTCATCCCATAAACAGGAATCCCAAATGTTTTAACAATCTCCTGTTTAGTATAAAAGGCGGAACCAGCACAAATCCGAAAAGCAATCTCAAAAACTCCAATACATAGCAATACTACTGCTCCCAAAACAGCCGCCCGCCATGCAAAATACTGCCGTTTCTCCTGTACAATCTCCAAATCTTCAATCTTCTCAATCGATTCAAATTCTTTCTTCTTGGCACCAAACTCTTCTAACGCTGTCTGAAGTGCATTTTTGATTGCTTCCGCCTCTTCGAATGTTTTGCTTCTGACTGTTATTGTCAAATAGCGTACATCCGATAAAATATCAGCAGTTATTGAATCTTTTACCTGTGTTCTCTCATATTGATCCCCCAGAAGTTCCATTGCTCTTCCAAGAATCAAATCCGTTGCAAGCACATCATTCCACGTAAAATCATTATAGTAGTCTCTCACCTCGTACCGCCCTGGCGCAAATTCAATGTAATATTCTGTTTCAGATACAAAAACCGTATCCCGTGACTGCAAAAGAACTAGAAACACATTAAGGCCACTGCCCAAAATGGCACCAGCCGCTGCCAGAACAAGCAGCATTGGCAGATTTCTCATAAATGCTGCAAACATTGCTCTACTGTCAATTCCCTGTTGTGAAAAAGATTCCACACAACCCCCTCCTATCTTGAAAATTATTCCTGATATCCATTCTTTGTAGGGGACTTACTTTTTTCTGCGTCCTTAATTGCAGTTGTCTGGTTCTCATCCACGCCCTCTGTACTGTCAGGCTGAAAAAGAATCTTTATTGTCAGAAGCATGAGTTTTAAGTCTAGCCATACACTATAATTTTCTATATAAAATAAATCAAGTTTGAGTTTGTCATAAGGTGTTGTATTATACTTGCCGTAAACTTGTGCATACCCTGCAAGCCCAGCCTTTACTTTTGTTCGAAACATAAACTCTGGCATATCTTCCTGGTATTGCCTAATAATTTCAGGCCGTTCTGGCCTGGGACCGATAAAGGACATTTCGCCTTTGAGAATATTAAAAAGCTGCGGAAGCTCATCAATTCTCACCTTTCTGATAAACTTTCCAATCGGTGTAATCCGGCTGTCATTTTTTGAGGCTAACCTTGCTACGCCGTCTTTTTCTGCGTCAGTGCGCATACTTCGAAATTTTAAAATCTGAAACTCACGCATATCCCGCGTACACCGCACCTGCTTGTAAAGCACTGGGCCGCCGTCATAGGCTTTTATTACAATCGCGGTCACAATCATAAACGGGGATGCCATAATTAGCAAAATCAATGAACAAATGACATCAATGAAACGTTTCAAAAAACGCTGTTCGATTGTCATTGCATACTCTCTTGTAAGCAAAATTGGCGTATCAAAAAGATTGAGCTGAGCCGATCCCTGTATCATAATATCTGGAATTTTTGGCATCATATACACACGGATTCCCCTGCTGTAGCAAAACTTCAGCAGCTTGTTTCTTATTTCTGTATTGATATCCCACAGTACTATGCCATCATAACCCGACAAAATCTCTTGTTCAAGCACCTCTCTGCCAGCGCTCTCAGAGACACAATGTTCAATATTATATTTGTCACGCCGCGAATCAAATTTGTTCAAAATTCCCTCTATAGGTCTGTCGCCACTGATAAACAGCAGATTTTTGGGTGGAAAAAACCGTTTATACAGTTTATTACTGATAAAAGTCCACACTGCTGACATAACAATTTGCGCAAGCATCATCAAAATCAGCGGTCCTGCCGTCACAAGCCCCAGCGATAACAGCGAAATCTGAAAATACGACACAACATTGGCACAAATAAGTGACAATACTTGTGAAAAAAAGACATCCATTGGTTTTAGAAATCCCACTTTGAGTCCGCCATATGTGGCAGTAAAAAACAACAGCAATATAAAATAAACGGCTGCCAAAAGCCAGAAGCCCCTTCTGTGAAAGCTTCTCCACATACCATTCTGCATAATGTCATTATACACTCTCTGCCAGACAAAAATATACATCAATGTCTGCACGACAAGCCCTACCAATGACATTTGTAATATTACTGCTCGTTTTGCTGCCTCTAAACGTCCCATTACACCCTCCAGCCGCATCAATTCTTGATGCATATGATGCAAAAAACTTATTACTATTCATGGTATAGAAGACTGCTCATAATAATAGTTTGAAGCAATATGGAAAGTATTGCTAGGCAAAACCGCCCCTCACACCTGAACCATGTTCTCCCCATGAAAAGCAACAAAAACTTCCCTCTGTGCTAAATTCGTCTAAGGACTGCCCTATATGCCCAAAAAAACATATAATACATACTGACTACAATGCCAAATCCTTCCTGTTTCCGATACAGATTCCAAATTCTTCTGATTGCAGTCAATTTATTCGAAGACAATGTTTTTGCACTCCTTCTATATTTGACAAGATTTGCGTCAATACCATATCCTGTGCCATGTTTTTTGAGAATCTGCCACCATGTTGCAGTATCCTCACTTTCTATACACGGCATATAAATATCCTCATCTGGTATCCATTTTCTGTCAATCATGACTGTTGATGTAAATATTGTCGTGTTCTTTAGTGCTTCTTTATAATGAATCTGCCTAGGAACATGTACAACCTTTCCAAGTCCATTGCCTTTTTCGTCCGCAAACTCATATCCCATAAACACAAATCCAGCCTGGGGATTGCTTGTCTTTTGCACCTCTTTTATATATTCTAGCTGTGTACTAAGCTTGTCTGGCATCCAGATATCATCTGCATCCAGAAAACACAGATATCGTCCCTGTGCCTCACAAATCCCACGATTTCTCGCCTTGGCGGCACCACTATTTTTATCCTGCACCACAAGCTTAATACGGTCATCTACTTTTCTTTTTGTCTCGATCCATTCCCTGCTTTTGTCTGTAGAACAATCATCTACAAGCAAAAGCTCCCAATCTTTGTAAGTCTGCGCCTGTATATAGCCGATTGTTTCTGATAGAAAGTTCTCTGCATTATATACTGGAACCACAATACTCACTAGACCATCCTTCAAGATGGCATCATGCTTTGTCATCTCTAAAACTCTTCCTTAACAAGGTATTTGGGCCTGTCCTTTACTTCCATATACATTTTGCTCATATATTGTCCCATAATTCCTACGCACAAAAGCTGTACACCTCCGATAAACAAAATAATGCATACCATAGAAGGCCAGCCCGCGACCGGATCCCCATAAAGAAGCGCCCTCACAAAGATAAAAATCACAAATACAAACGCTAATACACAAAATAAAATCCCAAATATCGACGCAATAGACAAAGGAACTGTCGAAAATGCCATAATTCCATCCAGCGAGTACAAAAATAATTTCCAAAAAGACCATTTTGTTTCGCCTGCTATACGCTCCACATTCTCATATTCCAACCATTTTGTCTGATATCCAACCCAGCCAAAAATTCCTTTTGAAAAACGGTTATATTCACGCATAGACAGAATTGCATCTGCGACCTGCCTTGTCATAAGTCTGTAATCTCTTGCACCGTCTACAATCTCTGTCTTTGAAATTTTTCTCATAAGACCATAAAAACGTCTGGCAAAAAAGGAGCGTATCGGTGGCTCCCCCTTTCTGTCCACACGTCTTGTTGCTACGGAATCATAACCCTGCCCAATATATTCATACATTTCCGGCAAAATTGCTGGAGGATCCTGCAAATCCGCGTCCATAAATACCACAAAATCTCCAATTGATTTTTCAAGCCCCGCTATAATCGCAGATTCTTTTCCAAAATTGCGCGAAAAAGAAACTAAATGCACTCTTTCATCTTTTTCCCGAAGTGTCTTCACTGCGTTCACCGTTCCATCTTTGGAACCATCATCTACAAAAATAAACTCAAACTCCACATCCTTTTCATGAAAAAATGTTTCCTGCTTCATAATTTCCTCATAAAAAAGAGGGATACTCTCTTCCTCATTATAGCATGGGACTATAATACTCAAACTCTTTGAATATGTCTTCAATCCATTATCCTCCAAATTCATCATCCGGATCTGCTGTATCTTTGAAAAATTCAACCAGGCACTCTATCACTTCTTTATTGGTCGGCCTTGTACTCCCATCTCCATAAATATCTTTAAAAAATGCTTTTAATGTCTCTTGATTTCCCTTGATCCATGCCGTCTCAATTGCACTTCTGATGGCTCGTTCAACCTGTTTGTCTGTTGTCGAAAAAAGTTTTGCGACTTCAGGATATAAAAGTTTCGTGACTGCTTTGAGCGTCTCAGGTTTTCTGTAAGCTACCCATACCGCTTCCCGCAGATAACGATAACCCTTTTGACTTGCCTGAAATCCCATTCTAACCATATGGTATGTAGTTTGTCTGAGTATGCTTACTCTCAAACATTCAGCATCCATACTTTCCTCCATCAAAAATAAAATAATTTCCTTTACAATCTGGCATTTTGGACATTCTCCCTAAACCAGTCATATGCCAGTTGGACACCTTCCTCAAGCTCTACTTGATGTGTCCAGCCCAGATTGTGAAGTTTTGTCACGTCTGTAAGCTTTCTTGGGGTACCATCCGGCATATCATTGTTCCATACAATCTCACCAGTATACCCAACAACATGTTTTACAATTTCAGCCAATTCTTTGATTGTCACTTCTTTTCCTGTACCAATATTCACGTGCTGTTCACCGCTGTAATGCTCAAGAAGAAAAACACAAGCATCTGCCATATCGTCCACATATAAAAATTCACGCAGTGGTGCCCCAGTGCCCCACAGTTCTACGCTGGGAGCCTGGTTTTGCTTTGCATCATGAAATTTCCGAATCATCGCAGGCATTACATGGGAGCCAGATAAATCATAATTGTCATATGGACCATACAGATTTGTTGGCATACAACTAATAAAATCATCTCCGTACTGTTTCTTGAAAAATCTACACATTTCAAGACCTGAAATCTTTGCGATTGCATATGCCTCATTCGTCTCCTCCAAGGGTCCTGTAAGCAAAGCATCTTCAGGAATTGGCTGGGGGGCCATTTTCGGATAAATACAAGTACTTCCAAGAAACAGCAGCTTCTTCACCTTATAATCATGACAACATTTGATCACATTGCACTGAATCTGAAGATTATCATATACAAAATCTGCTGGCGCCGTATTATTGGCGTTGATTCCGCCAACTTTTGCGGCTGCAAGTACTACAACATCCGGCCGCTCTGCCTCAAAAAAATCGCGGACCGCTTGTTGACTTAATAAGTCAAGTTCTTTGTGTGTTCTTCCAATCACATTTTGATATCCTTTTGCCTCTAAGCTTCTTACAATTGCTGAACCTACAAGCCCTCTATGTCCTGCCACATATATTTTATCTGACTTATTCATCTTTACCCCCATATCATGGTATATCCCATTGTAACATATTTTTTATTGTTCGTTCTGTTCTGATGCAGCCGCTCTCTTCGCACGGTACTGCTCGCTTGTCATTCCTGCTATCTCCTTCAAGTCGGAATCCATCATCATAGACACGAGCATTTTAAAATCAACCTTGCGTTTCCATCCCAGCTCTTTTTCTGCTTTTGATGCATTTCCCCACAAAAACTCAACCTCTGCCGGACGGTAAAATTCTGGGTTCACATCTACAAGAAGTTTCCCTGTCTCCGCATCATATCCTTTTTCATGAACGCCTGTACCTTCCCAGCGAATATGAATTCCAAGCTGCGCAAAGGCTGCCTCCACAAACTGGCGGACTGTGTGTGTTTCATTTGTAGCAAGTACATAATCTCCCGGTGCTTTCTGCTGAAGCATCAGCCACATACCTTCTACATAATCTCCAGCAAATCCCCAATCTCTTTTTGCATTCATATTTCCAAGGGAAAGCTTTTGCTGCTTTCCTGCAACGATATTGGCAATCGCAAGTGTAATTTTTCTTGTCACAAAATTTTCGCCACGTCTTGGAGACTCGTGATTAAACAAGATTCCATTACATGCATACATATTGTACGATTCTCTATAATTCACAGTAATCCAATAGGAATACAGTTTCGCAGCACCATAAGGGCTCTTGGGGTAAAATGGCGTTGTTTCACTCTGCGGCGCTGTCTCTGGAAGTCCTCCAAAAAGCTCGGAAGTCGATGCCTGATAATATCTGCAGTTTCCGCCGTTTACTCGAATTGCCTCCAAAAGTTTAAGTGTGCTAACCCCTGTGGCGTCTGCAGTATACTCTGGGACCTCAAAGGATACACCTACATGGGACTGTGCAGCAAGATTATATACTTCTGTTGGTCTGATTTCTGCAATAATCCGCATTAGATTAGAAGAGTCTGTTGTGTCGGCAAAATGCAGAAAAAACTTTACCTTATAATAATCTGACTGAATCAGATGATCGATTCGCATCGTATTGGATATACTGTGTCTTCTGATTAGTCCGTGTACCTCATAGCCCTTAGCAAGCAAAAACTCTGCAAGATACGAGCCATCCTGTCCTGTAATTCCTGTAATCAGTGCTATATTCTTCATAGAATTCCTGTTTCCTTTCCTGTTCCATTCAAAAGTTATCTCTATATAATTATTGCGCCAAATACTCAGCAATTGCCTTTTCCCAATCTGCAAACATATAATTGGTTGTCAATTTAAACATATAGTTCTCCAACACGGAATACGCAGGTCTTGGTGCGACAACTCCCTTTGCGTTTTTATCATATTCTTGTGTTGTAACTGTTTCTACCACTGTCATCTTTCCTGCAAGTCGATAGATTTCCCTTGTGAAGTCTGCCCAGTTTGTCATTCCCTCACAGGTTCCATGAAACAGTCCGAAATTGTCTGTTGGAAGCAGATATGCCACCGCGCGCGCAAGCTCGTCCGCGCTTGTCGGTGAACCAAACTGGTCTCCGACTACAGTCACTTTGTCATGATTTTGTGCCAGCCCCAGCATTGTTTTGACAAAATTCTTCCCATCTCCATAGAGCCATGCTGTCCGAATAATAAAATAGTCCTGTGCAAATTGTTTGACAAATTCTTCACCTGCAAGTTTTGTCTTTCCATACACGGCCTTTGGATTTGGTGTGTCAAATTCTGTATATGGTGTGTTTGCTTGTCCATCAAACACATAATCTGTTGAAATATGCATTAGTTTCGCATGGTATCTTGTCGCTGCAATACTTAAATTTCTTGGTCCAATTGCATTGATTTTGTATGCGTTGTCAATATCTGTCTCACATCCATTGACATTGGTATGTGCTGCACAATTGATAATTGCATATGGCTTTACCTCTGATACCAAACGATTTACATCATCTATATTGGTAATATCAAGCTCTGCCACATCTGTATTCACACATTCATACTCTCTACTATCCTGATAAATTTTGTTGAGAGCACGCCCCAACTGACCATTGCAGCCTGTCACAATAATTTTTTTCATATGAATCCTCCATGTTCATGTACGCTTAGAATCTCTCTTATACCTGCAATATCAGGTACGAAGAGATTTCTAGCGTATATTCTTTATTTTCTCACACTCGATTCAAGTCTATGCACAATCGAGTAGGGAAGATTCATCTTCTTTCTACTCGCGCGCCGGACGCGGCCAGCTTTTACTGCATAGTTCCTCTTCGCATAAAATTAGCCCAAATAAACTTCGGGCTAATCAAGGAACTGTCTCTACTCGCCTAAGCCATCCTCAATAGACTTTACGATATAGGATAACGCTTCATTCTCATCTGAACCATCGCAAAAAACCTCAATTTCATCGCCACTTTTCACACATGCTCCCAATACACTGAGCACGCTCTTCGCATTTGCTGTACTTCCGCGGAATGTAAAGGTTATCAGCGAGTCAAACTGCATCGCTTCCTTACATAATATTCCGGCCGGACGCAGATGCAGCCCCGTCGGGTTTTTGATCACTACCTTTTGACTCACCATATTTCATCCCTCCGAATCTCAGAATCTGTTTTTTCTTATTTTGTGCATATGTGCATCAAAGCATTACATTTTGAATCAGCTCTGCCAACTCTTTTGCTTCTTTTTCAATCATTACCTGATCTTTTCCCTCTATCATAACTCTGACAAGCGGTTCCGTACCTGATGGTCTGATCAGCACTCTTCCTTCTCCCGCAAACTTCGCGCTGACACGTTCAATCGCTTTGGCAATTTCTGTATATTCCATATAACTGTCTTTTTTGTGGTTGGGGACTCTTGCTCCCACAAGCGCTTGCGGAAGTACTGTCATAATTGTCGCAAGTTCTGAAAGTGATTTCCCTGTCTCAACCATCACCTGCAGCAGGTGAAGTGCACTTAAAAGTCCGTCACCTGTTGTATTTTCATCTAGGAAAATAATATGTCCTGACTGTTCACCGCCAAGGTTTGCCCCCATTTCAAGCATCTTCTCTAATACATATCTGTCTCCTACCTTCGTCTGTTCAATATTGATGCCATGTTCTTTTCCCATCAGGAAAAATCCAAGATTACTCATTATCGTCGCAACAATTGTATTATCCTTTAATGTGCCCTTTGATTTCATATGGTTTCCAATAATTGCCATAATCACATCGCCGTCTACTTTTTGACCATTTTCATCTACCGCAAGAAGACGATCTGCATCACCGTCGAATGCCAAGCCGACATTTGCCTTTTCATAAACGACTCTCGCCTGTAATTCTCCCATATGTGTAGAACCACAGTTTGCATTGATATTGGTGCCATCTGGGTTATTGTGTATTGCTACAATATCTGCGCCAAGTTCTTTTAGCGTTTCTACAGATGTATAATAAGAAGCGCCCTCTGCACAGTCTACCACAATTTTCATACCTCTTAGATCAACTGAGACTGCTCCCACTGCATGATTAATATATTCTTCTCTGGCATCTGTACGATATTTTATCTTTCCCACACTTGGACCTGTCGGAAATTGAACATCTTTCATGCCGCTCTTTATCAATGCTTCAATTTCATCTTCTAGGGCATCTGGCAGCTTAAACCCATTTCCGTCAAAAAATTTAATACCGTTAAATTCTACTGGATTGTGGGAAGCTGATATCACAACGCCTGCGTCTACTCTGTATTTTTTTGTCAGATATGCAATCGCGGGTGTGGGCATTACTCCTACATACACGACATTGGCACCCACTGAACAAGCTCCCGCCATCAAAGCATTTGCAAGCATATCACCAGAAATACGCGTGTCACATCCTACCATTATCGTCGGTTTATACGCTTTTTCCTTTGACAATACATATGCCCCTGCCTGCCCCAACTGCATTGCAAGCAATGGTGTCAGTTCATCATTCGCAACGCCTCGTACACCATCTGTTCCAAATAATCTGCCCATCTTTTTCATCCTCCAAAAAATAACAATCGTTTTGATATCAATGTTTACTCGTTTTCCTCTTGGTTTTGTTCGATGTCCTCCAACTCAAGGGTCATCATATACGGTTCTGCAAGTGTTACATCATCTGGAAGGTTAAATGTAATTTCGCCCGTATAGGTTCCTGCTACCCATTCCTCAAACCCTAAGCGCTCGCGAATTTGGTTCATATCAACAACACCAATAATCGTCTCAGCATCTACTGCAGTAACAGCTTCTCTTGTTCCTGATATTTTGATCGGATAATAGTCTCTATTTTCAATTTCCTTTAATACAATATTAAAGTTTGCCGGTCTGCTTCCCGCAGCAAAATTTTTGACTGGTATCCGAAGTTCATTTGTGATAAGATGCTCAATTTCCACCGTGACGCTCACATCACCACTGAAATTATCGTCAGCAAGCTGAATTCCGCTTGGCAGATATTTCTTGATGTTTATGATGTTGGTCATGCTCTCTGTTCTATCTTCTACACTCAATGCTGAATCTGCTATACTGATTTTACTAACCGTTTCCAGAACACTTTTCCTGCCTGCTATCATTATCGTTTTGGGATTGCTGATCACATTTTCATTCACTATATATCCTTCTGCTGGCTCGTCTGGAATTGTAAAACTTAAAGGAACCTCTTTTGTCGCTAATATTGATACTGCCACAGTTACAGTAGAGATATTCATCTTTATCGAACTGCTCTTGATTTCTCTGTCATTTTCATCATATAGCTTTATTTCCACACTGGTGTTTATATCAAATGAATAACCGTCGATGTTGGCAACTGCATCTGCACGCTTAATCTGCTGAATCAGTGATTCTGGACCGGAAACTCTGACAACGTTCTGGCTTGTAGAAATATTTCCAACAACATAGCCTTCCGCCGGCTCCCCTGATGTCGAAGTATTGATACGGAACTGATCCCGTGCTATATTTTCTATTGTCAGCTTCATATTATTGATATTTGACCGAAACTCCAGCATTGAATTATTTCGCAGACTTGATAATTTGATATCCACTGTATTCATAAAAGTAAGCTCTGACATGTCTGCTACAGCCCGAATATCGTCCCTTGTCAGATCATTTATAATAGATCGCTTGCCGCTAACTGTTACATTTACAATGTCTGTTCCGTCAACCACATCATAAACCTTGCCTTCATCTGTCACCATATCAGAATTAACAATCTCAACAGGTATATTATTAAATGGTTTCTCTATAATCGGGTCATTGATACTATTAACCATAAACCACAGGCCGCATGATACAACAACCGCCAGAAGTTTCAGACCAAAATTACTTGTAATAATTCCCAATGCTTTTTTCAATATATTATTTTTCATCTTTAGCCCTACCTTTCCAGAGCTTATGTTTCTTTTCCTCCACTTCTTTATTCTGTATCATCACTAATTTTTCCCGAAGGCCATTTGCATCAAGATTTCGGGATAATTCTCCCTCATACGTAACACTGACATGCCCTGTCTCCTCAGAAACAATAATTGTCAGTGCATCCGTCGCCTCAGAAATTCCTACTCCTGCGCGATGTCGTGTCCCTAACTCTTTGCTGATTCTCATATTATCAGAAAGCGGCAGATAACAGGTTGCTGATACTACCCTGTTTCCCCGTATAATCACTGCACCGTCATGAAGCGGCGTGTTATGTTCAAAAATATTGATTAGCAATTGGCTGGATATCAGACCGTCCACCTCAATTCCTGTTCTTTCGTATTCTGTAAGCGGTACATTCTGCTCAATTACCATCAATGCACCTGTCTTCACTTTTCCCATCTCGAAGCTTGCCTTTACCAGGTCATTTACCGTCTTATCTGAAAAGCGCTCGTCTACCGCTTTTTCAAACGACAGAATATTCGCCAGAAAATTTTTCCGTCCAAGCTCCTCAAGTGCACGCCGAAGTTCCGGCTGCAAAATCACAATGATTGCAGTGACTGCCAAAGTCAGTACATTTTCTACAATCCACATAATGGTATACATTTTGAACAGAATTGCTATCAAAATAAATGCCAGAATAATAATGATCCCTTTCATCAGGGCCCATACTTTTGTATGCTTTACCCATACCATAATATGATACACTAAAAAGGATATAATGATAACCTCCACTATATCCTCCCACCGGATGTTCAAACTATGCAAAGACAAAGTCGAAAAATATGAATTTAAGCGATCAAAAATTGTATTCATCACTGTTTATCCCTCTTCTGCTGCCCAACTGCTTTTTCAGGTACCCGGATTGTTTTCACCCTTTTTTGCGGCGCTGCCACAGTATTCTTTGGGACAGCTTTCACATAATAATAATATTCATCATCCTCAAACTGAACATATTCTGTTCGCGAATAATCCACGTTAAAGACAAAAAACTCAAGTATCTTTGCCAGCAAAACTGATACAGCACTTCCAATAATAACACCCATTATTGAAATCTTGGTGTTGTACATCAAATCCCCAAACAACAATATCAATATATCAAGAAGCGCTCCGGTAATCATTGCGATTGTCCACGCATAGTCAACCTTAAGCCGTCTTATCAGATATACAATGCTGAGTGTCGCCACAAACGCTGCGATTGTCACAAACATATCTCTGTTTTCAAGCATGCCGTCAATCACGTAGCGAAACTTCTCCAACATCTTTTCCTCTTCAAAAGTACTCAGGACCGAAGCACTGTCTGTCATATATTTTATCATATAATATACTATCGTTCCGCTTGCTACGGACACTGCAGAAACAGGCGTTCCAACCAGCCCCATTGATATTGGAATAACATATGGAATTTTTAAAATAAAACATAATGGGGTGAGCAGTACAGCAACTGTATCCCGTGGTGAAAATCTGAAATACAGTATAAACAAAAGCAAAAATACTGCCAATGCAACTACTGCACACTCCATGGAAAATTTATACAGATGTCCCAATGTCACTGCCGCTGCTACCAGCACCGTTAAATTCATTGGCAGAAACGCACATATCAATGCAAGCCCCAGTACAACTGTTATATTTTTGAGTTCGCTCATATAGCCGATGGTATCGTTGATCATTATCAGCGTGACCAACGCCAACAGAAATTTAAGCACCGGCGTAATATACAGCTCATACTTGCCATAAAACTTTTTCAACTGTTCTCTAAAAACCAGAAGGTTTGTCATAATTGCTCCCTCTCTAATCTTACTTTTATGTCTCTATGCACGGCGTCTACTTCTTATTCTCCCTGTCATAGAGATAAGCAAGCCTTTTGAGATTATTGTAGTACATCTTAAGGCTCTTTTTGGCCCTAGTATATCGGTAAGTATACACCCCATACGAAATCAATGCATATACTCCCGTAAAAATCAGATAATCGATAATAACTGACTTTGCAAATTGAAACAAATCCATTTTGTAGATATCTGTCATAAATATCTCAAAATCATAAAAAATAAACATTGCAAATAAAATGACAAATGCGATTGTTGCACTCAGAATCGATTTGATAACCTGCAAGCCAATATAATCTCCTCTGAAATAGTTTCCTATTGCTACATTCTTCTTTCCCTCATTCGCCTCATAGCATGCCATCTTTGTCATTAATTTTATTCGTTCTTCATTTAACATATCACTTTTTCCTTAAGAATGTCATCTGAGATGTTTTCTTTTTCTTTTCATACTATAATCCGTCATGAACTATCTGTCAAGAAACCGCATCTTATTTCCTGTCGAATCAATTCGTTTATGTTCCTGTGGAGCAGGTTTTTTTGGTTTTTCAATCACACTTGACAGATTGTTTACCATATCTTTTTTGCATTTTTCACAATATTTTCCGGATCGGATCATTGCACCGCAGTTTTCACACGGCAGCTTAACTGGTGAATCCGGTGTAAACTCAAGACGTTCTTCCCGAATCCACTGTTGAATCTGTGTTGCTTCCACTTCACACGCTTCTGCAACTTCTTTAATGTCAGCTAATTTGTTCTCACGGATATACTTCTTTACGACTTGGAAGGTTTCCTCAAGTTTCTCCCTGCATGCCGGACAAATCGGCACTCCCATGATGTAATTAAAAAGTTTCCCGCATTTTCTGCAATTCCTTACGTTCATACAAAATTCCTTCCTTTCTGTTTATGAGTGTACTGTTTATGTACGCTCGCAATCCTTTTGCAAGACTTGGCACAAAGAAGCACTGCAATTAATCTTCAAAGCAAATTATATCCCGTCTCCGATGCAAAGCGTTATAAAATAAATTGTTCTGACGCCATGCCGCTTCAATTCCAAGGCAACTGCATCCAAGGTACTGCCCGTCGTATAAATGTCGTCAATCACAATCGTTTTATTCAATTTTACAACATCTGCGCTAATATTGAAAGCCTTTTTCAAATTATTTTGTCTTTCCTGTGTCCCAAGCTCTTTTTGCGGTACTGTTTTACGAACTCTCTTTATAATATTTTCATATATTGGAATGCCTGTAAGCTGTGACAGCTCCCTTGCAATCAATTGCGCCTGATTATATCCTCTGCTTTTTAGCTTTGATGCATGAATTGGCACTGGCACAATCGAATCCGCTTCCATTAACTGAATCTCTTTCGAAAGCTTTTCGCAGATGTCCTTTGCATAAAACGAAGCATATTCACACCGATTTGCGTATTTAAACCGATAGATGCTTTTGCGCATACTCTGATAGTCATATACTGCATAACCATAATCAAATATATGTTTTTTCTGTATACAGCCGCTGCAAAACAACGCTGTATCCTCCAAGAGCTGCTTCCCGCATTTTCGGCACCGGGGTTCCTGTATATATTGTGGTATTGTCCTGCAGCTGGCGCATATCATGCCTTCCCCTGCCGGAACAATCTCGTCGCATACTGGACATCTTCTTGGAAATACGAGATTCACCAGCGCCTCTTTCAATCTCTGTCCTTGTTCATAACCTCCATAATCTCGCATATTCGTTCCCTCAACCCTGTATATCGTTCCTGTTCATTTTTATTTGCTATCATTTGATTCACTATATCTCTGCTCCCCAGTATTGTAACACAGCTTTTTGCCCTTGTAACTCCTGTATACAAAAGATTTCTGTTAAACAGCATGCGGGGACCTGTAAGCAGCGGCAAAATAACTGCGGGATATTCACTTCCCTGCGATTTGTGAATTGTTATCGCATACGCAAGTTCAATCTCATCAAGACCGCTGACCGGATATGTTACACACCGTTTGTCATCATATTCCACCACAACAGTTTTAGCTGTTTCGTTAATTTCTTTTATCAAGCCAACATCCCCATTGAATACACCTTGCCCGCTCTCCACTGCAATACCATACTTGCTCACAACTTCCCACTCAAGCTGATAATTATTTTTGATCTGCATCACCTTGTCACCCGTTCGGAACACAAAGTCTCCGTGTTCCAACTCTATTTTATCCGGTGACGGCGGATTTAAGTATTGCTGCAATATACTGTTTAGCGTTTCTACGCCAAGTGCGCCTTTTCTCATTGGCGTGAGCACTTGGATATCATACGTCCCTGCATGTACATACTTCGGAAGTTTCTGCGTGATCAACAATACCAGATGTTTGTATATCACATTGACATTATCGCGCTCCAAAAAGAAAAAATCTTTGCTCTTATTGTCAAGCTTTATTTCATTCCCCTCATTAATGCGATGTGCATTTACTACAATATCACTTTCTCCTGCCTGCCTGAAAATCTTTGAAAGCACCACGCAGGTAATGTGTCCGCTCTCCATCAAATCTTTTAATACCTGTCCTGGACCCACAGAAGGAAGCTGGTTTCTATCCCCTACCATCACCAGTCGGGTTCCTGGCGCAACGGCTTTCAACAAAGACTGAAACAAATGGATATCCACCATAGACATCTCATCAATAATAATCACATCTGCCTCCAATGGATTCAGCTCATTCTTTTCAAAATGTACTGCGCCTCCTGCCTTATCATTCTCTGATACAGCACCATTTAGCTCCAGCAATCTATGTATTGTCTTTGCCTCGAAGCCAGTTGCCTCCGTCATGCGCTTTGCTGCCCTCCCAGTCGGCGCTGCCAAAAAAATATCCATTCCCTCTTGTTCAAAATAGCGGATAATCATATTAATTGTCGTTGTTTTTCCAGTTCCTGGCCCTCCTGACAAAATAAAAATACCATTCTGCACCGCCTCCATCACTGCCTGTCTCTGAAGGGTGTCCAGTTCCATATGACTGCTTTCTTCCATTTTTTTTATCTTTTTTTCCAGATTCTCTATCTGTGTCTGCGTCAATTGATCGGCTCCATCAAAAGCCTGCTGAAGTTCATACAGCATCCTTGCACAGTTTAGCTCTGCATAATAAAAACTCATGCTGTATATGCATTTCATTGTCTGCCCATTTTCTAATGGTTTTTCCTTAATTACAAGTTTTTTCTCAATTGCAAGATTTTCTATCTGCGGCTGTATTTGCTCTTGGGTCAGATCCAGAACAGAAGCAGCCTTTTCCAGCAAAATATTCTCCGGCAAAAATACATTCCCATCTGTTCCCGCCTGCATCAGTGTATATAAAATTCCGCATCTGATTCGAAAATCTGAATCTGTATGTATGCCAATCTTAGCAGCAATCTCATCTGCAATACGAAATCCAATACCCGACACATCTTCTGCGAGTTTGTATGGATTCTCCTGCATCACCTTATATAGTCCCATACCATACTGTTTAAATATTTTGAGTGCCAAAGTATTTGAAATGCCATATTTTTGAAGAAATATCATGGCCTCTCGAACACCCTTCTTTTCTTCTACCTGCTCTGCAATCTCTCTTGCCTTTTTCTCACTGATACCCTTTATCTCTGCAAGCCTGTGCGGTTCTTCCTCAATAATTCGAAAGGTATCGTCGCCAAAATGCCTCACAATTCGCGCAGCCAATGCCGCACCCACGCCTTTTATTGCTCCAGAACCCAAATACCTCTCAATTGCTGCTTTGTCTTCGGGTGCAACAACTTTAAAACGCTCCACTTTAAACTGCGTTCCATACACCGCATGTTCTACATAAGCTCCCTCTGCCTCTATACATTCTCCCTCATCTAAATGCGTAAAAATCCCCGTACAGGTTATCTCTAGCTCCTCTACTTTGAGGTTGATTACCCCATATCCATTTTGAGGATTTTTGTATATGATATGTTCCACAAACCCTTTCAGTGTATCCAAAATAGAAATCCCCCATTTCTGCTGTAAAGTATTCTCGAAGTCACTTTGCGCATACAATTATGGCTATTTCCTGCCATAATAAGCCCTCGCAGGATTTCGAGAGTACATTTGTACCTATTATTTTGTGTAAACACAAAAAGCCGACCCGTATTAAGGCCGGCTACATTTCTATTCCTCCAAAACTGTTGTTCTGCAAGTCTTAGGCTTTCACAGTATAGATGGCCATGCGGCCTGCACAAATGCATGTACCGCATCATACAAGTTTACTCCGAAATATCTTTGGGCTGTACCACACCTATGCCATAATTGCGCTTCATTTGTTCATAAAGAACATTTGCCAATCCTAGTCCTTCACCCTCTGTCACTTTACCGGATAATTCTTGAACTGCAAAATCCTTAAAATAATCTACCATTTTTGAAGAATAACCATTCTCATCATCATCTGAGAACACCTTCGTTGTCTCTATCATTGCATTAAACATCTGCTCCACAAAATAGGACTCAAACTCTTTGCAAGCTGATTTCAATTCATCTTCATTTACTGTTGCATTACTATTTTCAAGCTTGCTTTGGAGCGCTGACGCTTTATTTCCAGATACCTGTTTTGTCATATAATCCGCATATGCAGAACCCATTCCACCAATATCCATATCCTCACCCTTCCTGCTTTTATGTACACTCGAAGACACAAAACATCATAGCTTATATCATTAACGTTTCAATTGATTCGCCTGCTGAAGCATTTCATCGGATGTTGTAATTACCTTAGAATTCATTTCATACGCTCTCTGTGCAACAATCAAATTTACCATTTCATCAGCAATCTGCACATTCGAACCTTCCAAGTATCCCTGAATCAATTTGCTCTTTGGCACGTTTTCGTTTTCTGCTTCATTCATCGCTTCTCCGCTTGCTGCGGTGACAGAAAACAAGCTGTCTCCTTCTTTATGCAGACCTGCAGGATTATTAAACTGCCATAGACCAATAGTAATATCCATGCTTTGCGGAACATTCTCATCGTCAGGATAATACAATGTTCCATCTTTTCCGACAACAATTTTGCTGCTTACAATATCATCATCTTCAAGAACAATCGGCTCCCCTTCTGTATCTAGCACAGGAAGTCCGTCAGAAGTTGTCAGAATCAAGCCTTCTGTACCAATTGCAAACACAAAATTACCATTTCTTGTATAATATGTATTTCCATCTGCTCCTCTGATTCCAAAAAAACCTCTTCCATCTATTGCAAAATTTGCTTCACCTGGTGTTTCAAGCAAATTTCCCTGTGTAAATATTGATGTAATAGAAGAATTTCTTACGCCAAGACCTACTTCGGCGCCAATTGGTTTCTGTTCCATATTGGCGGTTGTAGATTTTGTCTGTATTGTTTGATATAAAAGTGATTTAAACTCCATAACCTCTGATTTGTAACCTGTTGTATTTACATTTGAGAGATTATGCGCAATATTGTCTACATTTAACTGCTGCGCAATCATTCCTGTCGCGCCTGTCCATAATGATCGTACCATTATCTTTCCCTCCTGTGATAGACAGCTCCCTGTCCTCTATCTGTTAAAACGATTATACCTTACTCAGTGTCATTGATTTTTCAAGTGTTTCATCAAATGTAGTTAACATTTTCTGATTTGATTCATAGTGTCTTGAAATTGTAATCATATTCACCATCTCTTTAACAACCGATGCATTGGACATCTCAAGGTATCCTTGATATATCTTGGCATCATCTGCGTCACTTGATACTGCGCCTTCTTTAACATCCCACATTGTCTCACCATAATGGGTCAGATAATTGGTATCCTCAAATTTTGTAAGCTTAAGGCTTGCAACCAGCCTGTCATCCTGGTAAATATTGCCAGAATCATCAAACACTGTGCTGCCTGCCGTTGTTGATAGCTGGATTCTTCCATTCTCGCCAAGGACATAATCGCCATCCTTTGTCACCAGATAACCATCCTTTGTCACAGTAAATCCGCCATCTCTTGTATATTTTGTAGAGGTCACTCCTGATTTGCTGGTAAATTCAATGTTGAAGAACCCGTCTCCACCGATTGCAATATCATAGGTGTTTCCTGTATCTCTGAGAGAGCCTTGTGAAAAATCTGTGAATGTCTCTCCGATTTTAACGCCAAGGCTCATATTCCCAAGACGTTTGGGTGTGTTGGGATTTTCTGATACATCTTTAATCTTAACCGCCATTACGTCCGCATATGCCTGACTTGTAGAACCTTCCTTTTTAAATCCAGTCGTATCCGCATTGGCCAGGTTATTTGACATAATGTCCATTCTGTACTGCTCATTTAACATACCAGTATAAGCTGTATATAGACCTCTAAGCATATATTCCTCCTAATCTGATGGATTGAATCAGCATTACAGATCGTCTCTTCCTCCTGCAAGGAACTCTACATACTTGCCCGTACCTACGGCAACTGCCGTCATAGGGTCCTCCGCAGTCATTGTATTGATACCCGTTCTTGATTCTATCAAATCCTCCAAACCGCGAAGCAGACTGCCCCCTCCAGTAAGAACAATGCCTCTGTCAGCAATATCTGCTGCAAGTTCTGGCGGCGTTTTCTCAAGTACGCTATGAATTGTATCAATAATCTGCGAAGTTGTTTCCCGAAGTGCTTCCTCTGTCTCCTCAGAAGATACTCTGATGGTTTTTGGAAGTCCAGTGACAAGATTTCGTCCTCTTACATCCATATAATCAACTTCTGCTCTCTTAAATGCCGAACCAATTTTAATCTTGATGTCTTCTGCTGTTCTCTCACCAATCAAAAGATTGTGTTTTTTTCTCATATATCGAACGATGGCTTCGTCAAAGTCATCGCCTGCAACCTTAATCGATGCACTTACAACTGTACCGCCAAGTGATATTACCGCAATATCGGACGTGCCGCCTCCGATATCCACGATCATATTACCGCAGGGTTTTGAGATATCAATACCAGCGCCAATCGCTGCTGCAATCGGTTCTTCAATGATCTTTACATCTCTTGCGCCTGCCTGATACGTAGCATCTTCAACTGCCTTTTTCTCGACTTCTGTGACACCACTAGGTACACATACCGCTATAATCGGTTTCCGGAATGTCTTTCTGCCGAGCGCTTTCTGTATAAAATGCTTCATCATCTGTTCTGTGACTTTATAATCAGAAATAACGCCTTGTCTAAGCGGCCTGACTGCTACAATGTTGCCCGGCGTTCTGCCAAGCATCAGTCTCGCATCTTCTCCAATGGCTTTTATCTTATCAGTGTCTCTATCAAAAGCAACAACGGAAGGCTCTTTGAGTACAACGCCTTTCCCTCTGATATATACTAAAATACTTGCGGTTCCAAGGTCAATTCCAATATCTGTGTATTGCATTGCTGTGCCCCTTTCTCTGAATTCAAATTTGTTCAAATTGGTAAAATCAAGTCATTTATCGTTAGCTTTATAGCCGAATCGCACTTTTATGTTAGTATTCCCATTACATGTATATCTATTAAAGTATACTATAACTAAGACATTATAACCTAATTTAACCATTTTTCAAAGGGGTTTAATACTTTTTTTACAATAATTCTGTTGAAACCTCAAAAATGCCATCAGAATGGTTTACAATAACTATATCGGTTGCTCTTACATAATACTTTAGCATTTTTTCTAAATATTATGTAAATTTATTATATTATCTGAAAATAGTTTTGTAAACAAGTAATTTTTTCTAAAAAGCTCCTATTTTTTTGCCTTATCAATCATTCTTTTTATATAAATACCTGTATAAGATTCTGCGCATCCAGCAACCTGCTCTGGCGTTCCCTCTGCAATGATAGTCCCGCCTCCTTCGCCGCCTTCCGGTCCGATATCTATGATATAATCCGCTGTCTTTATCACATCAAGGTTATGCTCAATCACAATAACCGTGTTTCCTCCTTCTGCCAGACGCTGCAAAATCTCAACGAGCTTATGAACATCTGCAAAATGCAGCCCTGTTGTCGGTTCATCCAAAATATAAATTGTCTTTCCTGTACTCCTTCGGCTTAACTCTGATGCCAACTTGATACGTTGTGCCTCGCCTCCCGATAGTGTTGTGGACGGCTGTCCCAACTTAATATAAGAAAGCCCCACATCATGCAGCGTTTCTATCTTTCTTTTAATAGAAGGAACAGGATCAAAAAATGTCACTGCCTCCTCAACAGTCATGTCCAGGACATCGTAAATACTTTTTCCTTTGTATTTAACATCTAGTGTCTCTCTGTTGTAGCGTTTTCCCTGACAGACTTCACATGGCACATATACATCCGGCAAAAAGTGCATCTCTATCTTGATGATTCCATCCCCGCCGCACGCTTCACATCGTCCGCCTTTTACATTAAAACTAAAGCGCCCTTTGCTGTATCCTTTGGCCTTTGCATCAACAGTCGAAGCAAACAGATCTCTGATCTGGTCAAATACTCCTGTATATGTCGCGGGATTGGATCGGGGTGTTCTCCCAATCGGTGACTGATCAATCGCAATAATTTTATCAAGCTGTTCTGCTCCTTCTATCTTTTTAAACTTCCCTGGTATCGTCCGTGCCCGGTTTAGCTTCTTTGCCAGATATTTATACAAAATTTCATTTACAAGGGAAGATTTTCCCGAACCGGAAACGCCTGTTACACAGGTAAATACACCAAGCGGAAATTTTGCATCAATATTTTTTAAATTGTTTTCACAGGCGCCTTTTACAGTCAGCCAACCAACAGGTTTTCTTCTGCTTTCCGGCACTGGAATCCGCAGTTTTCCACTCAAATACTGTCCTGTGATAGATTCTGGTACCTGCATAATCTCCTGTGCGGTTCCCTGTGCAATCACTTCTCCTCCATGCTCTCCCGCTCCAGGGCCAATATCAATCACATGATCTGCTGCAAACATGGTGTCCTCATCGTGTTCTACTACCAAAAGCGTATTGCCAAGCTCCTGCAAATTTCTAAGTGCAGCTAACAGCTTGTCATTATCCCGCTGGTGCAGTCCAATACTTGGTTCATCGAGGATATAGCATACTCCCACCAACCCAGAACCAATCTGTGTCGCCAGCCGGATTCGCTGCGCTTCTCCGCCGGACAACGATGCAGTTCCTCTTGAAAGACACAAATATTCAAGTCCAACACTTGACAAAAATCCCACTCGTGCCTTTATCTCCTTTAAAATTCGTTTTCCGATTACTTGCTGTTGTTTTGTCAGCTCCATCGTATCCAAAAAACAGTAGAGATTTGCAATGGACATAGAAGTAATTTCATATATATTTTTATCGCACACTGTTACTGCAAGCGAGGTTTTTTTAAGTCGCCTTCCGCCGCACTCCTTACATGGTGTGATGCGCATAAATGTTTCATATTCCTGTTTTATCGTTTCCGATGATGTCTCTCTATATCTGCGCTCTACATTTTTGATAAGACCTTCAAACGCTACCGCGTATGTGCCCTCTCCGCGCTGGCCTTTATAGTGCACTGCAATTTCTTTTCCATTGGTGCCATTAAGCAGCACATCCCTGGCGGTTTCAGACAGATCTTCAAATGGCGTATCAAGTGAAAACTGATATACTTCACACAATGCCTGTAATATCGCATTGGTAAAACTTCCCGAATCTGCACAGGATTGCCACCCCATTACGGTAATCGCGCCTTGATTGATGCTTATACTTTTGTCTGGTATCATCAAATCCAAGTCAAATTCCATCTTGTATCCAAGCCCAAAGCACTCTGGACAGGCGCCAAATGGATTGTTAAAAGAAAAGCTTCTGGGTTCCACTTCATCAATACTGATATTGCAGTCTGGACAGGCAAAACTGTCTGAAAAGTTCAGCATTTCACCATCAAATACATCGACCATCAAAAGCCCCTCTGAAAGCACCATAACATTTTCAATGGAATCAGTGAGTCTGCGTTCTACTCCCTCTTTTATCACAATTCTATCTACAATAATTTCAATATTATGTTTGATATTTTTTTCAAGTTTGATTTCCTCTGACAAATCATAGAGATTGCCATCAACACGAACACGCACATAACCACTTTTTTTGGCACGTTCAAGTACTTTTGCATGCTCTCCTTTTCTTCCGCGCACCACCGGAGCAAGAAGCTGAATCTTGGTGCCTGGGGCAAGCTCCATAATCTGATCTACCATCTGGTCTATGGTCTGGCGTTTAATCTCTCTGCCGCACTTGGGACAATGCGGTATTCCAATCCGTGCATACAAAAGTCTGAAATAATCATAAACCTCGGTCACTGTTCCCACCGTTGAACGTGGATTTCTATTGGTTGACTTCTGATCAATGGAAATGGCAGGGGACAACCCTTCAATACTTTCTACATTTGGCTTCTCCATTTGACCCAAAAACTGTCTCGCATACGAAGAGAGCGATTCCATATATCGTCTCTGTCCCTCTGCATAAATGGTATCAAATGCAAGTGATGATTTGCCAGAACCCGACAGACCTGTTAATACAACAAACTTATTTCTGGGAATATCAAGATTGATATTTTTCAGGTTATGCTCATTTGCTCCACGAATCTTGATAACCTCACCCTTGGGAAGCATTTTCAGTTGTTCTCTGTCCATTTTTGTACCATACCTTTCTATATAAAATGTCCTTATTCAAACTCTTTGTGACTGTTTCTAAGTAAACTGCCAAACAACGTTCATCATAGCCCGTCTGTCAATTCCTGAAGTTGTTTCTTGAGCGTCATCATCTTGTCTCTCAGTTCCATTGCCGCTTCAAAATTCAAATCTGCTGCTGCCTTTCGCATATTTTTCTCAATGGTATCAATCAGTTTTTTCAGCTCTTTCTCATTCATGGATTCGGGATCTTTTTCAAACTTTTGTTCTTCTTTGGCAACAGCTTTTGAAATACTAATCAAATCCCGCACTGCCTTTTTGATTGTCTGCGGCGTAATTCCATGCTCCTCATTATATTGCTGCTGGATGGCACGTCTTCTTGCTGTCTCTTCCATTGTAATCCGCATGGAGTCTGTAATATGATCCGCATACATAATAACATGGCCTTCCGCATTTCTGGCAGCACGCCCTACCGTCTGTATCAGGGAGGTTGCAGAACGCAAAAAGCCTTCCTTATCCGCATCTAGTACCGCCACTAGTGATATTTCTGGAATATCAAGTCCTTCTCTCAAAAGATTGATACCTACAAGCACATCAAACACATCAAGACGCATATCACGAATAATCTGTGCACGTTCTAGCGTATCAATATCAGAGTGCAGATATTTTACGCGCACACCCACCTCAGCCATATATTTTGTCAAATCTTCAGCCATACGCTTTGTCAATGTTGTCACCAGCACTTTATTATGTTTTTCTGTTTCTGCATTGATTCTTGCAATCAAATCATCAATCTGTCCCTCTACAGGATGTATTTCTATCACTGGATCAAGCAGCCCAGTAGGTCTGATAATCTGTTCCACACGCAACAGCTCATGCTGTTCCTCGTAGACATTTGGCGTAGCAGACACAAACAGCATCTGATCTATTTTTTGTTCAAACTCTTCAAATCTAAGAGGGCGATTATCAAGTGCTGACGGAAGCCGGAAACCATATTCCACCAATGTATTTTTGCGCGAGCGGTCCCCCGCATACATTCCTCTAATCTGGGGAATTGTCATATGGGACTCGTCTACAATAATCAAAAAATCTTCATCAAAAAAGTCCAAAAGGCAATACGGCGGTTCTCCTTCCTTGGTGCCATTCAAATGGCGGGAGTAATTCTCTATTCCAGAACAAAATCCAGTTTCCCTAAGCATCTCAATATCAAAATTGGTCCGTTCCGCAATGCGCTGTGCTTCTAAAAGCTTGTCCTCACTCTTAAAATAACGTACACGCTCTTTCATTTCCTCCTCAATCTCACCACACGCTTTTGCAATGCGTTCAGGCGCCACAACATAGTGCGAGGCCGGAAATATGGTCACATGTTCCAACAACACATTTGTTCTCTGTGTAACAGGATCTATTTCTGAAATTCTGTCAATTTCATCTCCAAAAAATTCAACGCGCACCAAAGCATCTCCACCTTGGGCTGGATGAATGTCAACTACATCTCCATGCACTCTGAAACGACCTCTATCAAGCTCCATATCATTGCGGTCATACTGCATCTCTATCAAGGCATGAATTACCTCATCCCGATCTTTTTGCATTCCTGGCCGCAAAGAAAGCATCATTCCCTGGTATTCATCCGGACTCCCCAAACCATAAATACAAGAGACACTCGCTACCACCACAACATCTTTTCGTTCCGTAAGCGACGCTGTAGCAGAAAGCCTAAGTTTATCAATTTCATCATTTACCGCAGAATCCTTTGCAATATAAGTATCTGATGATGGAACATATGCTTCTGGCTGATAATAATCATAATAGGACACAAAATATTCCACTGCGTTCTCAGGGAAAAATTCTTTAAACTCACCATACAACTGTCCAGCAAGCGTCTTATTGTGCGCTATTACTAAAGTGGGCTTTTGTAATGCCTGTATAATATTTGCCATTGTAAAAGTTTTGCCAGATCCCGTAACACCTAGCAAAGTCTGGAATTGGTTGCCTTCCTGAAAGCCTTTCACAAGCTCGGCAATCGCCTCTGGCTGGTCGCCGGTGGGCTGGTATTCACTGTGCAGTTTGAACAACATAGGACAAAATCACCTCCGTAATTTCATAGTAGAAAAGTTCGCCGATTGGGTAGAAATTCGCCGAGCCACATTCTCACTTTTGAAGAAAATAGCGTTTCGACGAATTTTGATTACTTCGTTTCATTATCCATACTGGGCGGAAGTAGTAAAACTAAACGAATAAATTAACAAGCAAAATTGAGTTTCATTATATCATACCACCCCATTTTTGTCTATACAGAACAAACATAAGTTTGTTTAATTTTATAAAAATTTGTCTCTATCAACTACAGTATCTAATGTATTGCTTTCTGCATTATTGTCTCTCGAGTTCTCTGGCATGACCTCATCCAAATAGGAAATCACTCTGGTATTTCTTTAGGAATAATATTCGCATTATTCCCATATACATCCATTCTAATCAGCTCCTTTATGTATCCCATCATCTTAGATACATCTTTCGGGTTAAAGTCCTGTTTCAGAAGCAACGTACAATAGGTACTTCTCAAATCATGCCAGCGGATATCCGGCAGCCTTGCTTTCCTCGACAGTCCCTTATAATGCAACCAATGGAAATCCTTGCTACGGAATTTCCCTAATTGGAATAATTCTCCTATGGTTAGGGGTAACTGGCTAATCCCCTAACCCAAAACAATTCCGTTTACTTGTTTTGACACAAATAGGGAAGTATCTCCATCTTTAACAGAAATACTTCCCCCTATCTTGCACCTCTTCAATTATAAATCAGCATTACACCAATCTACTTACCCATTACTGTACGAAGCGGAATTATTTGCTCTAATGTACAATTTAATTCTTTTATAATAGTATCATTATCCTTGCCGGCAACCAATGCTGCAACTATTTGAGTTATTAAGTTTCTTTCCTCTTTTACCTTTATAGCAGCCCTCTTTTCTGCATATTTTTCAACAGCCTCACACATAGCTTTTCGACCTCCTTCTTCCTTAAAATGCTTTACACCTTTTGCCAATTCAGAATAATAAATATCCTTTGACTTCTTACACCCAAAGTCGTGCATCAATCTGCCGACAGCATCATCACCTTTATAACTGCCATTTACATATACAATATGAGAACCATCGTCAAATTCATCATCAGTTTCTTCAAAATGTCGATTTACTGTATAAAAAGGTAATCCGTGACCAAATATATCTGTCTGTGTAATAAACACCATATAGGAATCCCGAAGTTCCGAAAAATCTTGTCATTCTTTTAACATTCTGGAATCCATCATACTGCTATTAAACCTAGCCCGTCGTATATGTGCGCCTTCTGGTTTCTTCTGCACTTCGATATTATATTGTTTCCCTGTATTATCTTTTGCCAAAATATCTAAACGAATATTTCTACCTCCCACAACAGGACTTTGGAACTCTCGCTGTCCAACAACACTTACTATTATAATATCGTCCCGCTTCAGAATAATCCTTAGCAATAGTCCAGTAGCTTCTATAGTTACCATCAAAAACCATAGACATCAGATCATCATCAAATAAATTCATACCATCAACAATCTGTTCTACCGTTTTATTGTCTTGTAGTATTTCTTCCTCTGTCATTTTTAACATCACCTTGACATTTATTTTCCTTTATTTGTGTATCCATTGAAGTCCTTCACCTGTTATAACAAGGGAATATATTGGCTCTCCACATTCTTCCCGTTCCTCACATGACTGTTTTATTGTACCAGTCCGATAGACTTCTCAAAAGCTTCTATGCTTTCTGCTCTCGCCGCATCTTTAAGCCATCCGCTTAGTACCTTTATATCTGTCTGCTCCATGATATGCTTTTTGAGTGCATTAGAAGGTTCTCCTAATTCTTCAAGAAGTTCTATGACAGCTTCGGCTTTTCCTTCTTTCCTTCCCTGTGCATTTTCTTTCATCAGCAACCTTTCAAATGAACTACACATAGCGTTTGCATCCCCTTTCTTTATCTGCTCTATCACTATACTTCGCTCTTCCTCGTTCAGTTTCCTTATGACATTTGAAAACCATGTAATCCACTCATTCAAATCTTCTGTTTCCATTTCCCTGATGCGCTGCAGAAGCTCTGATATATTCTCTGTCCATTCTTTCCGTGTCTGCTTTTTGTCTGCAAGAAGGATATTGTCTACAAGGGTGTTGCTTTGTTTGATCTGCATTATGTCCAGTTCCTTGACAGAGACAAGCACATATTCAAAATCCACCACACAGCTTCCAAACAGCTCTGCCCTGTCTATCATTTCTTTAAAGCGGCGGAATGCGGTCCAGCTATTCTCGCCATTGTGCAGCACAATTGGGATAACTGCTGGCAGACGAAATGTTTTTCTCCTGCGTACATCCTTATCACAGTTTTTGAAATAGTCTAACCAGACTGCTGCCATATACACCAGCAGACGAAATGGCATTGTAAAATCATTATAACTTTGAAGTTCGAACAGAAAGAACAGATACACGCTTCCTTTTTCGGTATTTACCTTATATACCAGATCGGACTCATAGATATCAAACTGGTCTGTTATAAATTCTTTGTCGATCAACACAAGGTCTTTTTCATTCAGCTCCATCATCCAGTCAAAAGCAATGTATTTTTTTATGAAATCCAAAAAATTCTTTTTAATGGAAAAGATTCTCTTATATCCTTTGTCATGTGGATTGTCTGTGTTTTGCCTCTGAAGTTTTCCTTCATTTTCTAAATTGTCCATAATGTCTGTTAAATGAATCCCCTTCCTCTTTAGAATATCCAGTCTTCCGTTCTTTATTGTTGCAATTATCGTAACACAAATATTCCTTTTTTTCAATCTGTTCGTGTTGTAGTACCTCATTCGTAACCGTTCAGCCTATGCATAGCGGTTGAGAAGCATCAAGTCATAGCAGTACAGGAAATAAGTATCTGGATTCTCTTCCTCCATAATACCACATAGTACCTGAACCATACTCCTAATCTTTGGCCTTTCAAACCTCTGTGTATTTCCTTTTGCAGACTTATACAAAATTTTTTTACTGTCATCTTCTACAACTTCATATATAATTAGACTCTTTTCACTCCCACTGCGTATCATGAGGACAAAAAAGAGGGATTCTTTATTCAAAATAAAAATATCCCTCTTTCTTCTGGTTATGTACTGTTGATTATTATTTTTTTAATCGGAAAGAATCCATTAGACTCCTAAGCAAGCTTGCTTGAGAGGACAGCTCCTCACTGACAGCGGCGCTCTCCTCACCCGTAGCGGAATTGGACTGGACTACAGCAGAAATCTGATCGATACCCACATTAACCTGTGCAATTGCCACATTCTGTTTCTCTACGTCCTCCACGACAGCCGCCACCTTAGCCGTAACACCATCTGCAATCTGGTTTGTCTCCTCAAGTGCCTGCGTCACTCTGTGTACTGCCTGACTTCCTTCATTGACAGTAACAATAGAACTCTCAATCAGTTCCTTTGTTGCTTTGGCGGCCTCATCGGATTTTCCAGCCAGATTTCTGACCTCCTCTGCGACCACAGCAAATCCTTTGCCGGCTGTTCCTGCCCGCGCCGCCTCCACAGCAGCATTCAATGCCAATATATTGATCTGGAAAGCAATGCTCTCAATCGTGGAAACAATCGTACTTATTTTTTCCGAAGAATCCGAAATATTCGCCATTGCCATATTCAAATCCTTGACATAATCCATGCTGACACTTAATTTCGAACTAACCTGAGCGACAAACGCTCCAGCTTCTTTTGCTGCGGTAGCTGTCCGTTGGGAACTTTCAGAAATACCTGCAACCGTTGCAGAAACCTCCTCAACCGCATTCGCCTGTTGTGCTGTACCCTGAGCAAGTGTCTGCGCTGTGCCTGCCATCTGATCCGCCCCTGCCGAAACCTGTCCAGTGCTGGCAGCGATCTTTCTCATGGTACTATTCAGCGCAGAGTGAATACTGTCGAGCGACTGCCTGATTGACTGAAAATCTCCTGTGTAATTCTGTTTGGCATTCAATGTCAAATCGCCGTCTGCAATCGCTCCTAATACATCTGAAATTTCGCCAATATAAAGCTGCATCTGTCGGATTGTCTGTTCGAATATCTGCCCCAGAAAACCAATCTCATCATTGGAATGAACCCTAACTCGTATCTCTTCCTTATCTGTCAGCCCCAGCTCGCCCCTTTCCAGACGCTGTGCCATACATGTAATCTCCCGCAAAGGTATCGATATCCGCCTTGACAGATATATGCCCAAAAGCAGCACACAGACAGAAACAGTGATAAGACTCATTACAGAAATGACATTAATCACATTAGCCGTTCCCTGCTTTGCATCCGTTGTCGGAAGTCCTGCAAAAATCAAACCATTTACCTTCCCATCATCCCCTCTTGTTGGAACATAGGAACACAGATAACTGATGCCTAGAATATCCGCCTCTCCGACATAGCTTTGCCCCTGATCTAGTATGATCCCTTTTAGCTTCTCAGACAGCTTCGTTCCTACCACGCGCTCACCATTCTGCATCACAGTGCTGTACTTGCGGGTGTCTCCCTCAAAAATGGTAAACTCACAGCCCATACGCTGTTTCAGATCATCTAGCAGCTGGTTCACATCACCGCTGCCAGATATTCTGCCAAGCTCATAATCCAGCATGTCTGTACCATTGACGCAGCGTTCCTCCTGCATCTTTGTAATCAAATCGCGGAACATGTAAACGCATATTGTGACAGCCATCACAACAAAAAAAATCTGCATGACTGCCATCACACATCCGATTTTCAGACCAAGATGCATATATTTTTTACGTCTTGGTTCTTCTGCTATTTGGTTTTGTCTCATTTTTAATCCTCCGTTCTTTCAAATTACATTCTTTTTTTGCAAAGTTTTCAATATTTTATCATAACCCCAAACGATTGAAAAGTGCCTTTTTTGAGATTGTATCAATTCCAGTAACAGTTCAGCCCAAAATCCAACGCTATACAGCAAATGTATGGTACCATATCCCAAAATCTCTATACAATACATGTGTTTTTAAATTGAACTGTACAACCCTTTCGCCCTATGATAGAATCATTCTATACACTATCAGAATTTATTTTAGGAGTGAAATACAATGAGCAAACATCCAAATTTTCCTTTTGACATGACAGGTTATACCTGTTTCTCCATTATCAATTGCCCTGTAGAACAGGCAATTCAACTCTTGAAGGAATATCCTACTCTCTGCGTCGCTGAGGACAGAGTGCCTTTTCTCTTTCAAATCGCTGTCTTCCCAGAAAATGCGAAGTGGACTCTCCTGCGTTGGCCTCAGCCAGGAAGATTTTACGATCTGATAAACTTAACCATGTGGCTGATGGGTTATCGTGCTGGACTGGGTGGCAAGAATCCAATTTTTGTCGCTCTCCCACCCACAGAGCGCTCTGCGGAAGGCCCGCTTCTGGCCCGACCCGACTACGACAACCCGTTGGGCGATTCTATGTTAGGATTCTGGCAAAACTGGAGTTTTAATTACACCATACCAGGAGAAGATTTACGCTGGATTGGTGAGGATGTGTTCCCTCAAGAATATTTCTTTAATGGACGTGGTTATTCTTCCACTGGGTTTCAACTAGAATGGCTGGCACATTTAGAACGTATTCCGGATTGGGTAGAGTGTTCAATTCCTATGGAACGGTAATCTCCATTCGTATTGAAAGGTAGGGTGTATGAAAAATTATGTATCTTGTGTCTGTCTACTTTGACAATACTGCAACCAAACGAATCCAAACATTGGTTGAACAGATCGCTGCTGCGTCGGGAAACCATTATATGACAGAAAAACAGGTCCCGCCACACCTGACCCTCTCTTCTATTGAAGCTAGGAGCATAGACGTGCTCATTCCAGCAGTAAAGCAGTTAGAAAATAAGCTGCGGCAGGGAACGGTGCAGTTTGTGACCGTAGGGCAGTTATTCCCATATGTTCTATATACAATGCCTGTACTAAACGCCTATTTACAGGATTTGGCAACTCAGATTTATGATGCTGTGTCTGACATTCCTGATACAACAGTAAGTAAATACTACCGCCCGCAGTCATGGCTGCCGCATGTCACCCTTGGAAAAACCTTGACAAAAGAGCAAATGCGGCAGTCTTTTGCCATTGTTCAAGACAAATTCTCTGTCTTTGAAGCACAAGTCACAGAACTTGGCCTGGCAAAAGTGAACCCGCATGATGATGTTCTGCGGTTTGAACTATTCATTGAGTCGGAGAAATCTCAGAAAAACAAACTGTAAAAATGCTATCGAATAATAAATCGTTGTTTTCATTTTGGAGGGGTGGAATGGTACGAAAGGCAGAAAAAAAAGATTTAGAAATACTGGCAAACCTAGCGATACTCATGTGGAACAACCATTCCGTTAATGAACTGATTGCTGAATTTTCTGAAACTATTTCTAACGGTAACTCACAATTTTTTCTGAAATATATAGGAGACATTCCTATCGGCTTTGCACAATGTCAGTTGCGGTATGATTATGTAGAAGGCACAAAAACAACACCTGTTGGTTACTTAGAAGGTATTTTTATTAAAGATAGGTATCGCAATAAAGGGTATGCGAATGAACTATTAGAAGCGTGTGAAATATGGGCAAAAGATAACGGCTGCCTTGAGTTCGCCAGTGATTGCGAAATAGATAATATAGACAGCTATCACTTCCACAAAGCGATGAATTTTACAGAAGCAAACAGAATTATCTGTTTTACTAAGGAGTTATAAATTGAAACTTGGCAGCCCAAAATTGTGAATGAGAGAAGCAAAGTAAGCCTACAGAGAAACAAAAGAAGGTATTGATAATTTGTATGTTTCCATGTTTATGGAACTGAACGAACAGTAAACAGTAACTTTTAGGCGTAAAAATTTCACTCGTCATCTATCGCAGACAAGGTATTGCTGAATTTCCTTCCGGATCACCTGCGATACGGCATCCTTCGGAATATCATATAAATCCAGTTTACGAAGTCCGTCCTGCAGGGATGTATCCATATCTGTAAGCAATGTCTTCCGGCTCCCAAGGTCACGTATGGAACGTACCAGTTTTCTTGTATCAATCCCATAGATGCCCGGTATGTTATATTCCTCCATAATTTCCGATAAGGTATATTTACTGCGGAAATTGGATGGTTCGTCGTTGTAGTCTC
>OFFL01000550.1_pt1 | contig 39490 bp, 34 predicted proteins | sample 1521391 | NCBI WGS metagenome assembly OFFL01 (sample SAMEA3504082, study PRJEB24116) | mouse gut metagenome | biome: mouse gut; feature: mouse-associated habitat; material: faeces | place: Denmark | collected 2011
CGCCCTTGCGGACAAACGGTTTTCAAGACCGCCTCGTTATGACCACTTCGATACCTCTCCATATTCTGTTACTGCGTTGTTGCTTGTTTTGTTTTTGCTTTTGTTTCACAACGCAAGATTTATTATAGCAAACATTTCGATTTTGTCAACAACTTTTTGCAAATTTTTTTCATATTTTTTTATTTCATCGCATATATGCCCATTTTATCAGCGTTTCAGGACTTTTCTACCCGATAAAAAAATGTGTTTCTATCCTGTATTCAAATAAAAATCTCTGCAATTTTTAAATCTTCTGGCGTTGTAATTTTAATATTTCGATAGGACCCCTCAACTAATTTTATTGGAATTCCAACAAAACGTTCGACTACCATCGCATCATCCGTAACAGCAATTTTACTGACAGAATGTTTTTCTTCTTCTAATAATTTTTCATAGGCGGCTGTTATCACATCTTTGTCAAAAACTTGTGGTGTCTGAATCTGCCACACAAATGCGCGTGCGGGCGTATCTGCAACATATCCTTTTTCATCTGCTATTTTAATGGTATCCTTCACTGGCATGCCTACCACACACGCCTTAGATTGTTTTACTGCATCATAGGCTTTTTTTATGATTGCATCATTGACAAATGGTCTTGCCCCATCATGAATAAATACATAACTGCAGTCCCATTGAATCGCTCTGAGTCCATTTGCAACAGAATGATACCGTTCTGTTCCACCTTCGACCACACTTCTTACTTTAGAAAAACCATATTTTCCGAGAATTTCATGCTGGCAAAATGCTTCTTCGTCCTTTCCCACTACCAAAACAATATCACTCACCAGGCTATCTTCAAATGCCTTTAATGCATAATAAAGAACTGGTTTGTCCTTAATTAATAGATATTGTTTGTGCACCTTATTTTGCATCCGTTTTCCCTGACCTGCTGCCAACACAATTGCTGTAGTATTTGTTTTCTCCATATTATCGTTCACCTAACTTCAAATTGGGGACAGCATTTAAGTCATAACCGCTACGCACGCCCTTAACATATTCATAATAGCCTGCTACTCCTATCATTGCCGCATTGTCTGTACAAAATATTGGGGAAGGCTGATATAATGCAATCTTGTGCAGTTCACACGCTGTTTTGAAAGCAGCACGAAGCGAAGAGTTCGAGGCAACTCCGCCTGCAATGGCAAATTTCTCATAACCATATTCCTTTATCGCTTGCAGCGAATGTTCTACAAGAACATCTATCACTGCCCTTTGAAAGGACGCCGCAACGTCTGCCTTATTTACCGCAATATTTTTCATTTCACAGGAATTTAGATAATTTAGTACCGCAGATTTTAATCCGCTAAAACTAAAGTCATAGCTTGATCCAGCAACTTTTGCTCTTGGAAATTTGATTGCTTCTGGATTTCCTTCTTTTGATATTTTATCGATTTTGGGACCTCCCGGATAACCAAGACCGATAGCACGAGCCACTTTGTCAAAAGCCTCTCCCGCCGCATCATCTCTTGTATATCCAAGTATTTCATATTCACCATAATCTTTTACTGCAACTAAATGCGTATGCCCTCCTGACACCACCAAACACGCAAACGGTGGTTCAAGCTGTCTATTTTCTATAAAATTTGCACTGATATGTCCTTCAATATGATGCACTCCAATCAATGGTTTATTTGCAGCAAAACTGATTGCTTTTGCTGCAGACACACCAACAAGAAGCGCACCAACAAGCCCAGGCCCGTATGTAACCGCAATTGCTGTAATGTCATCCAGACTGCAATTCGCTTCCTTTAGCGCCTCTTCTATAACCTGATTGATTTTTTCAATATGCTTCCTTGACGCAATCTCTGGGACTACGCCCCCATATATTGTATGCAAATCTATCTGTGATGAAATAATGTTGGAAAGAACTTCTCGTCCATTTTTGACAACAGAAGCCGCTGTTTCATCACAGGAGCTTTCTATTGCCAATATTAACACATCTTCTTTGTGCTCCATGCCAAACCTCTTTTCTTGTCAATGGGATTGTAACTGTTGTGTTTTGATTCTTTATTCGGCAAGATCAAATCCCAGAATCTTCCAGTGTCCTGATTCTGTTTCTCTTCTAAGTACAAAAACTTGCTTTGAAGTTTTATATTCAGGGCCTGTTTTAATGGAGTAATTGCAATACAGCTTTGCACATTTTCTTCCTTCACTAGTATACTCTTCCACATCTGTACTTGCAGATGTGGTATATTTTAAGATCGAAAAACCGCTGTCTCTAAATTCTTTGATATCGTTTTTTAAATCTTTTAGATACTGATCTTTGGGATTATTTTCTGCTAGTTCCTCGTCATATAGGGCTAAAAGCTTATCTGCCATCTGCTCAAACTGTTCATCTGTATAATTTTCGTTGTGCAGACACTTAGTAATCTCACTGTAATACTTTACAACTTCTTTGGGCGTTGGTGGATAGTTTGTTTCGAGATTTCTCAAAATTACATCATGCACCGCAGTAACTTCTGTATCATCTTCTGTCTTATTTCGATTTGACAGATAAAAATAGTATCCTCCAACCAATGCGATTAGAACTACAATAATAATTACATTTTTTGCTTTCCCCATATTGATTCCCCCTTGCTATTTTCCGTTTTCCGCGTCTTCCTCCTCAAACATAAGTGTCTCACTCCAGCCATCTTTTGCAATATATGTCTGAGGAAAGATTGCCTGTACATCCTTTTTGTATTCCTCTGGCCTTGTAAGCGAGGGCGAATAATGCGTCAGCCACATCTTTGTCACACCTGCTTCTTTTGCCATGGACGCCGCTTCATAAAACGTCATGTGTTTATACTCTTTTGCCTTTTCCTTTTTCTCCGGCTCTCCATACATTCCTTCACATATAAATAAATCGGCATTTTTTGCATTTTTAATAATCCCCTCTGTCGGTCTTGAATCGGTACAATATGTCACTTTAATGCCTTTTCTGGCAGTTCCCATTACCATATCTGGAGTAAAGGTTCCTTCTGGCAGCTCTAATGTCTCGCCATTTTGAAGCCTACCCCAATATCTTCTATCAAGCCCAAGCGCCATTGCTTTGTCCAGCTGAAATTTGCCCTTGCGCTCAATCACAAGATTGTATCCATAACAGATAACATTATGATTTACGCGAAACGCCTCGATGCGAAATCCGTCAAACAGAAAACACTGTTCAGCTTCTGATATCTCTAAAAATTGTATTTCAAATGGAATCTCTGGTGCCACGACACGCAGAGCATTGACAACTTTGGCAAGTCCTTTGGGACCTATCATTACAAGCGGTGTTGTCTTTTCTGCATTTCCCATCGTTAACAACATTCCTGGAAGCCCAGAAATGTGATCGGCATGATAATGCGTAAAACACATAATATCAATCGGTTTGGGACTCCAGCCCTTTTCCTTCATCGCAATCTGCGTACCTTCTCCACAATCAATCAGTATGCTTGTTCCTTGGTACCTTGCCATAAGTGATGTTAGCCATCTGTAAGGAAGCGGCATCATTCCCCCTGTTCCCAATAAACATAGATCAAGAATATCAATCACCTGTCCTTTCATAACACATAACCACGGCATCATCTTTGGGATAATCATAAAAATTTGGTCTGATTCCTAAAGAGACAAACCCTAGCTTCTCATAAAGCCTTCGCGCCGCTGTATTGGCACTTCGCACTTCAAGCGTATAAGCCCTAATGCCATATTTTTGTTCTCCCAACTGAATTAGATTTGTCAGCAATGCTGTTGCAATGTGCTGATTTCTGTATTTTTCACAAACTGCTACATTGGTAATATCTCCCTCACCGGCAATATGGGTCAACATACAGCCTCCAAGTATCATTACAGGCAAATTGGACATGCTTTTGTCTGTTTCTGCTACCAGATAAAACCTGTCGGGGTTTGAAAGTGTCTCTTCAAAATCCCTGTACTTCCATGGTCTGGAAAAACAGGAAGCCTCCAACATAGTCACTTCCTCCAGGTCTGCCCTTTGCATCTCTCTGATATGATATTGCACTGTCACAAATCCCCTCCGCATCCATATACACAAATTTTACACTTCTTTACTTATATCTTTGTCAGCTTTCGATATGTTCCTTGCGTTTTCTGCCTGTGACAATCTAAGATAATTGGGCGTATGTGCTGCCGCTGTTTCATAAATGCCACGTTGGTATAATATCTGTCCAAGTGCCGCTACACACGCTGCTCTCTGTCTGCTGCTGCACGCTGGCGCAAAACTGTATGGCACATTGAACAGCTCTGCAATTTTATCCTTATATACTGCAACACCATCACCCAAAATAATAACTTCTCTGCCAAGTTGATTGATATTGCCCGCCAGTTCCGCAATGTCTATAACGCATTGCTGCATCAGACACTGCATTTCATAAGGTTCATTCCAAGCACCTTTGCAAAACTCATATAACCCTGTATACACCTGGTTTCTGCGTGCATCCATAACAGGGCATATCACACTGCTACTGCCATAAAAATTATATGCGAGTGCATCTACTGTCGGCACTGGTATAATTGGCAGATTAAGCGCAAATCCCAGCCCCTTTGCTGTCGCAGAGCCAATACGCAATCCTGTAAAAGATCCTGGTCCTGCTGCCACTGCAATCGCATCTATTGTTTTTAGATCCATCTCTGTCATACGCTTTAATTCATCAATCATAGGAAGCAGCGTCTGTGAATGTGTCTTTTTATAGTCTATTGTGTATTCCGCAATTGCAACATCATCCTCGACAATGGCGGCTGAAGCTACAAGTCCGGAACTGTCCAATGCAAGAATTCTCATAATTTCCCTCATTTCTTCACATTTCATTATCCTATCTTAATTCTGCGGTAGTCAAATCCCTTTTCAAGATTCTTTTCTATCGTTATATTTTTGGCATCTGCTGGTATCAATTCTTTTATTAGCTCTGCCCATTCTATCACACACAAACCATTTCCATAAAAATAATCCTCATAACCAATCTCATCCATTTCCTCAATCTCGCCAATTCGATATACATCAAAATGATAAAATGGCAGTCTTCCTTCCTCATAAATCTGTATAATGGTAAACGTAGGGCTATTGACATGCTCCTTGATGCCAAGCCCTGCTGCAATTCCTTGTGTAAAAACGGTTTTGCCAACTCCAAGTTCACCGCTCAATGTATAAATCTCGCCTGCTGCTGCAGCTAGTCCAAGTCTTTTTCCTGCCTCATATGTTTCTTCAGGCGTGTTTGTCTCTATCACTTCCATGCTAATCCTCCATGTCAGAGCAGTCCTGCACTCCGTATACATTTCTTCCATTTTTGTTGAAACATATTGTCAAAAACGGATCTTTACTTTTTTGGGGTCCATGTGTGTTGAAATCATTTGTATCAGTGCTTCCTGCTTATTCCCTAAGTCTTTTTTGGGAAAAATAGAAGCAGTTGCTCTCGATGTATAGAGAATTACGCTTTTTGGGGTTGACACTGCTTTCACACAATTGTCCCAACTTTGTTTTTCCTCATTTTCTCCCTGTGATACGCTGATTCCTTCGTCTGTCATTTTATAGTGAAGCGGCTGTCGAAAAGCTGCATTATTCACCGCCTGCTGGTTTGCTTTCAGAAAAAGAGAACAGGGAAGATATGCAATCATTACAGCTCCAGCGATAAGATAAATGAAATACCTTGTCGACATAAACGCCATAATCAGAAACACACCCACAAGTGTACCAATCACCCCTGAAAGCCCTGTATAAGTATGGTAAAGTAGATAGTCATACAGCGCTCCTGGTGTTACTTTTACATCAAATTCAAGTTCCATATCTGCCCTGCCTTTCTTTTGCACCCTGCTTATCAAAATCAACGGAATGCTGTCCGCATACGTTCTACGTTTTAGAAGCATCTGCGGATACAGATGCTTCTAAAAATATGCACTTCCTTTTACAGTATACCAAAATATGGGCAAAGTGCAAGTCTTGTATTCATTTCAAAAATTTACTCGTGCCGTAATGCTTCAATTGGACTCAGTTTTGCAGCCTTTCTGGCGGGATAAATTCCAAAGAAAATACCAATCAGCGAAGAAAATCCTGTTGCGGCAAGCACCACTTTGGGATCGATAACAGCTTCCATGCCGCCCATACCCATGCTAGATGCAATGCTGCAGATGCCTTTGGCGCCAAGAACCCCTAAAATAATTCCGACAAATCCGCCAATCAATGTAATGATTATGGCTTCCATCAAAAATTGAAATAAAATGGAACCTGTTTTGGCACCAAGCGCTTTTCGGATACCAATTTCTTTGGTGCGTTCTGTCACAGAAACCAGCATAATATTCATAACGCCAATCCCGCCAACAATCAGCGCAATTCCTGCCACAAGCATAATAAAAATTGTCACATAGTTTAGAATATCGCTAATCATGCCAACCTGACTCGCCATATCATATGCCTGTATGAAATCTTTTCCCCTGACATTATATCTGGCCTCAAGCAGACTTTTTACCTGTTTGGAAATATCTGTAACATATTCTGAAGAATCTGCAAAAACGATAAAAGACGTAAATTCATCCGTGTAATATCCATATAGCGCTTCGAGTGTTGAGAGTGGAATTTCCATTGATACATCTGCACTCGATCCTGTTGTCATTTGTTTTGCAAGGGAATCATTGTCTTTTCTTACACCTACAATGGTATAATCTTCCGTAATTCCCCACATACTCATGCTGACATCAATTCCAATCACATCTGTGGAGCCATACAGCTTTTTGGCGCCTCTTTCCGAAATAACACACACTTTTGCGGCGCTTTGGGCTTCATTTTTGTTAAAATAACGTCCTCTGATGATTGGGGCATTATCATAGTACAATAAAGACTCATTACCAAACATTGTCGAAACACTAAATGTTCCTTTTGTACTCTGGGCTGTTGCCTGAACGCCAAATGCCCATACATCTGTTGCACCTTTCACATGCGGAACTTTCTCTAAAATCGCGTCTAGGTCATCATTGGTAAACCATATCGCATCGCCTTCCCCTTCTGGTACATCTGCATAAAACTGTACATATCCGCCAACCAATTCATCAAGCTGACCGCTGATGCCGACCTTAAAACCATTTCCGGCAGAAACAATCAAAATAACTGATGAGATACCAATAATGATACCCAGCATGGTCAAAAAGGAACGACCCTTATTGCTGCGAATATTCATCAGGGCTATTTTTACATATTCTATGATTCTAGCCATTGTCTGTTTCATCCTCCGTTTGTTCCTGTGACTGTACTGCGTCCTCATTTGTACCTGTTCCTTGAGCACCTGCCTCCACGATACTAGGCATCGCTGTGACGGCCATACCATCATCAAGCGCCATTCCGTAAACAGATGTTGTCACAATTTCCTGGTTCTCTGATAGTCCATCAATAATCTGTATGTATGATTCTGAAGAAATTCCAGTTTTTACATATTTTTTGGCTAGAATTCCATTTTCAATCACATAGCAAAATTCACCTTGACTGTCAACATTCACTGCCTCAACCGGTGCCTGAAGGACATTTTTTTCACTTGCTGTCAAAATATTTAATTTGGCGTCAATTCCAAGGAAAATATTTTCATCTGGATTATCAATATGTACTCTGGCAGCAACCATCGGGGTTCCTGATGAATTTGCCTCCGCCACATGATTAATCTTTGAAACCGTTCCTGTATAGTTTTTTCCTGAAATGACAATTTCTGCTGGCTGTCCTAGTGCAAGGGTTTCTAATGCGTATTTTGACGCCTGAAACTCAACACATACATTGTCAAAGCTTTCCAGAACCATCAGTTGTGTTCCTTCCTGCACAGAGGCTCCTTCTACAACGCTCAGTTCTGAAACAACACCGTTAAATCCTGCCACAACACCATTTAAAACAGCTTCGTATTTCTTTTCTGCATCGGCATTTTCCAATTCTGATTTTGCTTTGTTAAGCTGATATCCTGCAATTTTATTGCCATTTACAACAGCGGATTCGGCGCCTGCCTTAATGCTTTTTGCCTCAGAAAGACGCTCCTGATAATCTGCAAGATCTTTTTTTGCCTGTGTAAGCAAATCCTCCCAGCCATAATCTGTCTTGTAATCAGATAGAAGGTTCAATTCATTGTTGAGCTTATTTAACTCATTTTGTTTATCAACCTTTTTCCGAGACAGCATTTCTATATCTGTATTTTCGTCTGGAAACTGCAGTGCAAGGTCATATGTATTCATTTCTTTTTCAATACTATAAATTTTTGCATACAGATCTGATTTCTTCAATGCGGTCATATCAGTAATTCCGTTTGTCAGATCCTCTATATATTTTTCATAATTATCTATTGCAAGTTCACATTCTGCAATCTCAGCTTCCGCCTGTGCAAGTTTCGTCTTTTGTTCATTATTGTACTGCACATTGGAATTGTAATCCGCGGAGCTAATTTTGCCCTCCAACTCATTTTTCTGTCTTGCATATGCCACAGCATCCTGGTCAAAACATAATAGTACATCGCCTGTTTTGACAATATCGCCCTTACTGACTTCGATTCCTTCAATCTTCGCGTCCGCCGGCGCAAAAAAGGTAACAGCTTCTTCTGCTAAGACTTTTCCGCTCACACTAAGCTCTGTATTGATATCTCCTGTTGACAGGGCCTGTGTATACACGGGCATTGCGCTGCTTGCATTTTTTGCTGAATTTCTGACTGCCATAAACACTCCAAGAATCACAATGACAGGAATCGCGATTTTGATCCATTTCTTTTTGCGTTTTCTTACTTTTTTGCCCCCTTCCATAGGTTGTGTTGTTTTTTCTCCTTTACTCATTGTCTGTATCCTCCATTACATTTTCCTGTATTACTTTTTTATCATGGTCAAAAATCGTACCGTGTTTGGTATCAGATACGATTTTTCCATCACGTATTTTGATCACCCTGTCTGCCTGCTCTGCGATTTCATTGTCATGTGTAATCAAAATGACGGTTCTGCCCTCACTATGAAGTTCCCTTAGAATCTGCATAATTTCACTTGTTGAATTCGAATCCAAGTTACCCGTAGGCTCATCAGCAAGGATTATCGGCGGCGCCTGCGCTATTGCCCTTGCAATTGCCACTCTTTGCTGCTGTCCTCCTGACATCTGCGCTGGTTTATGATCTAACCGATGTGACAGCCCTACTTTCTCAAGTGCACTTAATGCCAATTGTTCTCTTTCCTTTTTGCCTACTCCCCGATAGATCAGAGGCAGTGTGACATTTTCAACTGCGGTTAAATTTTGTATTAAATTAAACCCCTGGAAGATAAAACCAATCTCTCTGTTTCTAACATCCGACAGTTCATTATCATCCATATCTGACACATCAATTCCATGTAGCATATATGTGCCTGTGGTAGGTACATCGAGACACCCCAGCATATTCATAAGTGTTGACTTACCAGAACCGGAATGCCCTATAATCGCCACAAATTCTTTTTCGCAAATGGTTAGATCGATGCCATCAAGGGCACGCACCTCATTTTCTCCAGGATTATAAATTTTCTTCATATCCCTTATTTCTATTAATGTCTCATCCATTGCTTTCCTTATCCCGCCCTTACTCTGATATTTTATTAACATTGCCTGTAATTAATTACTTATGATATCACTGATATATTATTTTGTCTTTAAAAAATTCTTAATTTTAGTTTAATTTCTATTATATAAAACAGATGTAAACAATCCCTCTTTTTTATAAATAATGTTTAAATTATATATTTCTTTTTTATAAATATTTATTACGAAAATCAAAACGAAATTTGCTATAAAATAAAAAAGAAGGATACTTACAATTCGTAAATTATCCCTCTTTTGTTCTATTTTATTACTGTTTTATTTTTTTGCTGTTTTGTCTAACCGCATTGTAAGAGAAATTCTTTTTTTTGCTAAATCTACATCAAGAACCTTCACATCTACGATATCTCCGACGCTCACTGCCTCAAGCGGATGTTTGATAAACTTGTCCGTAATCTGTGAAATATGCACTAAGCCGTCCTGATGTACTCCGATATCTACAAACACGCCAAAATCAATTACGTTCCGAACAGTTCCTTTTAGTATCATATCTGGTTTCAAATCTTTCATATCAAGAACGTCACTTCTCAAAATAGGCTTTGGCATATTTTCACGTGGATCCCTTGCAGGTTTCTCAAGCTCTTTTAAGATATCCATCAATGTTATCTCACCAATTCCGAGCTCTTCCGCCATCTTTTTCTTGTCTTTCACACGCTTTTCAAGTCCGCCTGCCGCTACATCATTTTGAGCATTTTTTTGCTGCGGTACATCCACAGGCGTTCCACTCATAGCGGCGGCAAGTGCTTTTCCCATCGCAGTATTTGTATTTTTTATCACAATATTCTGCTTTTTATTATTCTTTTTGTTCTCTGTTTTTGCAGGTTTTCCTGGTTTTTCACTAGCTGCTTTTTTCTGGATTTCCTTCAGCGCTTCTGTTGAAATATTAAGCTTTTCCAGAAGTTTCATCGCTGCATCATAGGATTCTGGATGTACACTTGTCTCGTCTAAAGGATTATCGCCATTATAAATACGCATAAATCCAGCACACTGTTCAAAGGCTTTGGGTCCAAGCTTTGCTACCTTTAAAAGCTGCTTTCGATTTGTAAACCGTCCATTTGTCTCTCTGTAATCTACAATATTTTTTGCTGTTGTCTTGTTGATTCCAGAAATGTATTCGAGCAATGAAGCAGACGCGGTATTTAAGTCCACGCCAACTTTGTTCACCGAATCTTCCACAACACCATTGAGCGCTTCACTAAGCTTTTTCTGGTTCATATCATGTTGGTACTGACCTACTCCGATAGATTTTGGATCAATCTTTACAAGTTCTGCAAGCGGGTCCTGCAATCGTCTTGCAATCGAAGCAGCGCTTCTTTGTCCAACATCAAAATTTGGAAATTCTTCTGTTGCAAGCTTGCTTGCAGAATAAACAGATGCTCCCGCTTCATTGACAATCACATACTGCACAGGTGTATCAAGTTCTTTGATAAGCTCTACAATAACTTGTTCCGACTCCCTTGACGCAGTTCCGTTCCCAACAGAAATCAAATCCACATGGTATTTGCTAATTAACTTTTTTAACTCCTTTTTTGCCTCTTCCACCTTATTTTGAGGTGCGGTTGGATAAATTACTTTGGTATCAAGTACTTTGCCCGTAGCATCTACTACCGCAAGCTTACATCCTGTTCTGAATGCTGGGTCCCATCCAAGAACCACTTTTCCGGCAATTGGAGGTTGCATCAAAAGCTGCTCTAAATTCTTTCCAAATACCACAATCGCTCCATCTTCTGCCTTTTCTGTAAGCTCATTTCTAATATCACGCTCTATTGCTGGCGCAATAAGTCTATCATAGCTGTCTTGTATTGTCTCCTTCAACGCAGGTGCTGTGTTTTCATTCTCTTTTGTGATCACTTTCGTCTCTAAAAATCGGAGAATCCTTTCAACAGGCGCCTCGATTTTTATTGTGAGAATTTTCTCATTTTCTCCCCTGTTCAGTGCAAGAACTCTATGACCTGCTGCCTTGCTTACAGGTTCTTCAAAATTATAATACATTTCATAAACACTCTGTGCTTTTTCATCTTTTGCCACACTGATTAGTTTTCCTTCTTCATATGTCGCATTTCGTATATATGTTCTGTAGTCTGCATTATCTGAAATCATTTCTGCGATAATATCCATCGCACCTTGAAGCGCCTCTTTTACGTTATTTACTCCTTTTTCTTCATCGACATAGGATTCTGCCTCTTCTATCAGAGATTTTTGTGTCTCCTGGGCAAGAATAATATCGGAAAGACCACCAAGCCCTTTCTCCTTTGCCACACTCGCACGCGTTTTTCGTTTTGGTCTGTATGGAAGATACAAATCTTCAACTGCGACCATGGTTTCCGCAGCAAGAATTTTTTCCTTTAATTCATCGGTCAGTTTGCCTTGTTCTTCGATGCTTCCAAGTACTTGCTCTTTTTTCTCTTCTAAGTTTCTCAGATAGCCCAGACGCTCGTTGAGGTTTCTGAGTATTTCATCATTTAATGATCCTGTAACCTCTTTGCGGTATCTGGAAATAAAAGGAATTGTATTCCCTTCATCTATCAGTTTGACAGCAGCTTCAACCTGCCACTTTTCAACATTGAGTTCTTCTTTTAACTTTAAGATAATATCCATAAATATATTTTTCCCTCTTTTATTCTATTATGTATTTTGTGTCGTTTTTATTATAATCGAAGTTGAACCGCTATTCAAGAAGATTGTAACAGTTCTGGACTGAACTGTTGTTACAATTCACACTTACGCCAGATTTCTCATATACTTACAACGATTTCGGTGTGAATTGCAACAATTGATGCACACAAAATGCTAAAAAGCACGCATTTTGGCGCTTGCTCCGACGCCATGCAGCAAGTGCATGGCGCGGGTGTGAAAAGTAACGAACTGTTACAGAAGATTTGCTTGTTTGTTATTAACCATTGTTTTATCGATATAAACATGATACAATTTCAGAATAGCAATTTTTAATCAGAAAGGAATTTGAAACGATGCACAAATCAAAATATAAAAGCAACTTTGAGCTAAAACTTCTAGCACGGATACAAATTGGGCGTTATCCTGGTATCTTGATTGGAGCCATTATATTAAATTTTATCATTTCTATCGCAACAGCGAACATTATTTCAACATTGATTCCGGCAAACAATCCTTTTGGATTCATTATCAATTATATCATGCTTTTTGTTGCGCAGGTTTTTATTTCTGTGTTTAATGTAGGTTTAAGTTTTATTTTTCTAAAATCTGCCTGCAATATGTCTAGTACCATTGGCGACTTATTTTATGGCTTTCAGAAAGACCCTATCAAAGCATTAAAAATCGGCGCTGTAATTTCTGTGATTGACTCCATCTGCATGATTCCATTTGACATTGCTTCGGTTGAGCTAAGCAGTGTCCTTGGGTCTGTTGATATCAACAAACTCAGCCTTATGCTTGCTAATGGTTCTGTCGACAGCTATGAATCCCTGGCGGCATACAACGTATTTTACAGCACAATGATGAAATTTTATTTGATTATGCTTGTGTGTGCTCTTGTTTCTCTGATTTTGACGCTGCCTTTCTTTCCAGCTTTTTATATGATACTGGATTTCCCTGAATGGAGCGCCACAACAATCCTAAAAAGAAGTTTTGAGGTGATGCATGGGAATAAATTGAGACTCTTTCTATTGAATTTAAGTTTTATCCCTCTTTATCTGCTCAGTATTTTTACTTGCGGGCTTGCTCTGTTATTTGTTATTCCCTATGCCAAAATGACTACTACAAATTTTTATCTAGATATGATGGCTGTTCGAAACAAATCTTCAAATAACTGACATTTTTCCTTTGGACGCCCGTGTGCATAAAAAGGACACTTCGTATCAAAAAGTGTCCTTTTATAAATTTTATTTATATAATACAGAAAAATTATGCTCCACTGCTCTTCCATTTCAGAAATGCATTGATAAACCCATCTAGGGCACCATCCATCACAGCATCTACATTCCCAGACTCAAAATTTGTCCTGTGATCTTTTACCATCGTATACGGCTGCATGACATAAGAGCGAATTTGGTTGCCCCATCCAATCTCTTTTACTTCGCCACGTATGTCAGAAAGCTTCTCTGCATTTGCCTCCTGTTTTAACAAATACAATTTTGCTTTTAACATCTGCATTGCCTTATCCTTATTTTGGAACTGGGAGCGCTCATTTTGACATTGTACAACGGTTCCTGTTGGAATATGCGTAATTCGAATCGCTGATGATGTCTTGTTGATATGCTGCCCGCCCGCGCCACTGCTTCGATACGTATCAATGCGCAAATCGTCTTCATTTATTTCCACATCTAAATCTTCCTCGATATCTGGCATAACATCAAGGGATACAAAGGAAGTTTGACGCTTTCCCTGCGCATTAAACGGAGAAATTCGCACTAATCTGTGTACTCCTTTTTCTGATTTGAGATATCCATAAGCATTTTCACCATTTACCTGAAATGTAATTGATTTAATCCCAGCTTCATCGCCATCAAGAAAATCCAATACATCAATAGAAAATCCTTTTCGTTCTGCCCATCTTGTATACATTCGATACAGCATTCCTGCCCAGTCACAGCTTTCTGTTCCGCCTGCACCAGCATTCAACTTCAATATTGCATTGCATTTGTCATATTCCTCTGACAAAAGTGTATTGATACGAAGCGTTTCAAAGGTTTCGATAAAACGATCCAGTTCCTCCCGAATTTCAGGTATCATTTCCGCATCATCTGCCTCATACCCCAGTTCGATCAGCGTCTCAATATCTTCATACTGTGATTTGAGCCTATTACATTGGTCAACTGTGTCCTTAAGCTGTTTTAATTCTTTCATTTGTTTGTTAGAACGGTCCGGATCATCCCAAAAACCTGGTGCCTCCATCTCTCGCTCTAATTCCTCGATTCGCTTCTCCTTATTAGCAAGGTCAAAGTGAATCCCTCACTTCCGCTAATGGACTTTCGTAGGTCTGCAACTCCTGTTTCATTTGGTCGAGTTCTACCATTGCGTTCACCACCTTCATATTTTTATATACTGAGCTTGACAGCTCTTAGGGCTGCCGTATTCAGAAAAATATATTCCATGTCTGCCGCGACAGCCTTTTTAATACTATTTTATCCCTTTCGCCCACAGCATTGCTTGTATTTTTTACCGCTTCCGCAAGGACAAGGATCGTTTGGATACACCTTTGCTTCCACTCGCATCTTTGGTCCCTTTTGCAAGGTTTCATCTTTGTTTGTACCTGTAACCTTAGCTACTTCCTCACGCTCTACTTTTTGTTCCACTTTTACATGAAGCAGCAGTCGAACAGTATCCTGCTTGATTCCGGCTGTCATGGCATCAAACATTTCATATCCATTCATCTTGTATTCTACAAGTGGATCACGCTGCCCATATGCCTGCAGACCTACACCTTGACGAAGCTGATCCATATCATCAATGTGATCCATCCATTTGCGGTCAATCACTTTCAAAAGAATTACGCGTTCTATTTCACGGATATTTTCTGGTTCGGGAAACTCCGCTTCCTTGCTTTCATATAGCTTTACCGCTTCTTCCTTTAACTGATGCTTTAATCCATTTTTGGTCTTTTTGGATATTCGCTCAAGTACTACAGGATGGATTGGTATAATGGTCAGCAGCAGTGTATTGAGTTCGTTCAAATCCCACTCTTCTGGCTCCAAATCATCATTGATCGCTGTATCTACAGAACTCTCAACAATATCGGTAATCATCTTGTATATTGCATCCCGCATACTCTCTCCATCAAGGACACGGCGACGCTCTTCATAGATAATTTCCCTCTGTTCATTCATTACCTGGTCATATTCAAGAAGATTTTTTCTGATGCCAAAGTTATTGTTCTCTATTTTCTTCTGGGCATTCTCAATCGCGCTTGTCAACATTTTGTGCTCAATTTCCTGCCCTTCTGGAATTCCAAGCGTATTGAACATGTTAATCAAACGTTCAGAACCAAACAGTCGCATCAAATCATCTTCAAGAGAGATAAAGAACCGGGACATACCTGGATCACCCTGACGTCCGGAACGGCCTCTTAACTGATTGTCGATACGTCTTGATTCGTGGCGCTCAGTACCAATAATCATAAGGCCGCCTGCTTCTCTGGATTCCTTGTCCAATTTGATATCTGTACCTCGGCCTGCCATATTGGTTGCAATTGTAACAGCTCCATGCTGTCCAGCATCTGCTACAATCTCCGCCTCAAGCTCATGAAATTTGGCATTTAATACTTTGTGCTGAATCCCACGTCTTGTCAGCATTTTGCTAAGTTCTTCACTTGCCTCAATTGTAATCGTACCTACAAGCACTGGCTGCCCTGCAGCATGTGCCTTTTCTACCGCATCCACAATCGCATGCAGTTTTTCTTTTCGTGTCTTGTATACACTATCCTGCTGGTCAACCCTGATGACGGGACAGTTTGTCGGAACTTCAACAACATCCATACCATAGATATCGCGAAATTCTTTTTCTTCTGTAAGGGCTGTACCAGTCATACCGCATTTCTTCTCAAACTTATTGAAGAAGTTCTGGAATGTAATCGTAGCAAGCGTCTTGCTCTCTCGTTTTACCTTGACATGCTCCTTTGCCTCAATTGCCTGGTGCAGACCGTCTGAATAACGGCGTCCCGGCATAATACGCCCTGTAAACTCGTCCACGATCAATACCTGGTCATCTTTCACAACATAGTCCTGGTCCCGAAACATCAAATTGTGTGCTCTAAGTGCAAGAATGATATTGTGTTGTATCTCAAGGTTTTCAGGATCTGCCAGATTTTCTATCTGGAAAAATTTCTCTACTTTTTCTACACCAGCAGATGTGAGATTCACGACCTTGTCCTTTTCATTTACAATAAAGTCGCCTGTCTCCTCCTGCTCGACGCCCATAACAAAATCCATTTTTGTCATCTCAGGAACATCTTCGCCGCGCTTCATCTGCCCTGCTAAAATATCACAAACTTCGTAAAGTTTTGTAGACTTGCTGCTCTGACCTGAGATAATCAATGGTGTTCTTGCCTCATCAATCAAAACAGAATCGACCTCATCAATGATTGCATAGTGCAAATCTCTGAGTACAAGCTGCTCCTTGTAAATTACCATATTATCACGAAGATAATCAAATCCCAGCTCATTATTGGTAACATACGTAATATCGCATCCATATGCTTCACGGCGTTCCTCTGGCTTCATATCATTCAACACGACACCAACCTTCAGCCCAAGGAACTCGTGTACCTGTCCCATCCATTCTGCATCTCGTTTCGCCAGATAATCATTGACTGTAACAACATGAACTCCCTTTCCTTCAAGCGCATTCAAATAAGCGGGAAGAAGTGCCGTTTGTGTCTTTCCTTCTCCGGTTCTCATCTCTGCAATACGACCTTGATGAAGGATAATGCCGCCAATTAGCTGTACCCGATAGTGTTCCTGATTGAGTACACGTTTTGCCCCTTCTCGCACAACAGCATATGCTTCCGGAAGAATTTCATCAAGGCTGGTACCTTCTGCCACCCTCTTTTTGAACTCTGCGGTTTTCGCCCTAAGCTCATCATCCGTAAGCTTCCCCATTTCTTCGCGGTAGCCTTCTATTTTTTTTACTATAGGTTCAATCCTTTTTAATTCGCGTTCACTATGTGTACCGAATATCTTTTCTATAATACTCATATGCGGCTCCAATCATAATAATAATTCCATATTCATATATATTCGTATCTAGTTTTGATTGACATAAAACCGTCAATGTGCAAACCAAAAACTATTGTAACAGATAACACGCATAAATTCAATGAAATTTAAATGAACTTTTTTGATAGCAATACTCTTGTCAATAAAAGGAAATATCTGTTATAATATTATAGTCCGTAAACAAAGCATCCTAGAAACATCTTTCTTAAATTGAAAAGGAGACAACTATGTTAGAGAATACATCTGGAAATGAAACCACGCGGGTTCCAGAAGAATCTGGAAAACCTCAAAAAAAATTCTTATCTACCCCGATTATGATTGCACTGATTGCCGGACTTTCCGCGATTATTTGCGTCAGCATTTTTTCAGGCAGCATTACAAAATACAAAAAATATTCCAGTGGCAGCGGTATCACGGTCACTGGATCTGCAAGCTGCGATTTTGAATCCGATCTGATTGTATGGAGAGGCAGCTTTTCCGCTTATGGCATGACTCCCAAGACCGCTTACAGATCTATCAAAAATAATGCGGATGTTATCAAAGATTATTTGATAGAAAACGGCATATCTGAAGATGAACTTTCGTTTAGCTCTGTCTCAATTTCCCAGCATTGGGTTACCAAGTACAATGATGACGGAAAACGTATTGGAGAATATCTTGACGGGTATGATCTATATCAGTCTGTAACAGTGACTTCCGAAGATATTGACAAAGTAGATGATATCTCTAGGGACATCACAAAACTGATTGAGTCAAATATTGAATTCGAATCAAATTCACCTGAATACTACTACACAAAACTGGATGAACTGAAACTCGATCTGATTGAACAGGCGACCGCAAATGCAAAAGCAAGAGCTGATATTATTGCAGATGGCACAAATGCAAAAACTACTCAGCTTTTGAGCGCAAATCTTGGCGTTTTTCAGATTACTGCGCAAAATTCAGATTCCGAATACAGCTATGGTGGTACTTTTGATACAAGTTCCAAAAATAAAACAGCTACAATTACTGTAAAACTCAATTATGCTACCAATTAAACGTACTTTCAAAGCCTCTTTGTGCCTGATATTGCGAGAAAATTTTTGTGTCTAACTGGCTAAAGAGCAAGTATAAGGGTGATTCCAATCATACATAATTAAAAAAAAGGAGTGATATGATGGCAGTATATGAATTAAAAAACGAGACAATTGCAATTCAGGTTGACTCATGCGGGGCAGAGCTTCGTTCTCTCAAAAAACTGGATACAGGAATAGAATATTTATGGCAGGCAGATCCAACATTCTGGGGCAGAACTTCACCGATTTTGTTTCCCTTTGTAGGCGGACTGCACAACAAAACTTATCGTACAAAAGGGAAGACTTATACTATGATGCAGCATGGATTTGCCAGAGATTTGGAATTTGAAATGATATCATGCCAACCTGAAAGCGAAATCTGGTTTGAGCGAAAATCCGATACAGAAACATTAGAAAAATACCCTTACGAATTTATTTTGAAACTAGGATACAAACTTCTTCCAAATGGTGTCAGTGTACTTTGGCAGGTAGAAAATCCGGCTTCGGAAGCGCTTCCTTTCTCTATAGGCGGTCATCCAGCTTTTAACTGCCCAATCGACGCTGACAAAAAGCAGACAGATTATCAGATTTTTTTGGACGCAAAGGACGAAGTTATCAGCAGCAAAATCAATAAAATTGGTCTGGCAACAGGCGAAAAAGAGCGTTTTTCACTACAGAACGGACTGCTGCCCATAACAGAAAATTTATTTGATGAAGATGCTTTGGTAATAGAACATGATCAGGCAAAAACCGTGGCACTGTGCAATGAAAAAGGCGAGCCCTACCTAACAGTGACAATGGATGCACCACTTTTTGGGATTTGGTCTCCGCCACATAAAAACGCACCTTTTATCTGCATTGAACCATGGTATGGCAGATGTGATCAAGAGAATTTTGAAGGCGATTTGACAGAGCGGGAATGGGGAAATCTGCTTGCTCCTGGCGATGTCTGGAAAAGAGAATATCAAATTAAAGTATAAAACATTATTACAATTTTGTGTAATACGAAAAATAGCTTCCAGTCAAATAGGACCTGGAAGCTATTTTGCTTGGATACTTTTTTATATTCCTTTAAAATCAAACGACAAGTACTTATTTTTTATTGTATCTAATAAATATTCGTCATGTGTTCTTGCGCCCCAACTGTCATCACCGCCCACGCCCATCTGCATCAAGGCAATTCTGACAACTGTATAATATATTGGCGGAAGCTCATAGACGTGCATAGCATTTTCCAGTTCATGTGGTGTGTACGGCAGCACATTCACACTCAAATCTGTTCCGTAAAATGCAATCCCTCTTCCTTTGTTATCTGTAATGCTTACATTCCTAACCCCTGTATGGTTTCCGCACTCCTGCGGCACCAAATATTCTGCTAGGTTTTCTGTTACTTTTTTATGATATATTCCAAGCCTGCCTCCTTTGTCACGGTCGCAATAGGTATCTGCCGGCCCAAGTCCATACCACGTAACATTTTCCAGGTCTGCATCCAATTTAAACAGCATGCCAAACTCTGGCATATCTGATATTTCTTCAGGCGGATTATATTCCAGCGTTGTATTGATTTTGCCATCTCCCGTCACTTTATAGGTCACTAAGCACTCGGATTCGGGTGTTGTTGGAAGACAATAATTGTACTGTACTGTAACTTCTGTTTCCGTTTTTGTGATCACAGTTTTGCAAACCTGCTGATACAAACTTGCTGCTTTCCACTGTGCATAGCGAAACGGCATCTTATTTCCAATATCATTATCTGTTGGTGCACGCCAGAAATTTGGTTTTGGTATTGCTTTTATCAGTTCTCTGCCTGCATATACATAAGAAACTAATCCCTTTCCTCCTTTATCAAACAAAGCCTCAAAATGTTGCCCACGCACACCAATATTGTAGGTTCCGTCTGCAACTTTTATTGGACTGATGCAGGCTGGTTCCTCTGGATTGCCCAAAACCTTATAAATTCCCTGTCCAAACGCCACTTCATGACCGCATTTTGCCCAGAGTGTATCTTCTTTTAATACAAAGCTTACTGTCACTACATATTCGCCGTTTTTGGTAATTTTCCATGGCTCTTCATCACTCCATGGCGTCAAATGCAAAAACTGCGGCAGTGGATAGATTTGGGCTGAAAGCGGTTCTACATTTGTTTCCACAGTTGTTTTTGCAATCTCATGCCCTTCTCTTGACAGTACGATTACACAGGCGTAATCTGCTGTACTGGTAAAGAGATTTTTATTAATAACCTGGAACGAATCATTATTTACTTGTATTTGGATATTTTGATAATTAAATTTTACTTCCTGCATTTTGGGAGATGGATTTCTATTTCCACCATAAACAATCCCATTTCCACTGAAATTATAATCGCATGGTCTGTCGTCAAAATCGCCGCCATATCCCAAAACTTCTTTTCCATATCTGTCTTTATGATAAATTGACTGATCCACATAATCCCAGATAAATCCGCCTTGATATAACGGATCCTCGTCCGCCAGATCGGTATATTTGTGCATAGCGCCACAAGAGTTTCCCATTGCATGGGTGTATTCGCATAGTAAAAACGGTTTGCTTCTATCCTTCGCCAAAAACGCCCTGACATCAGCGGCGCTTGGATACATGCGGCTCTCTATATCAGACGTGTCATTGTATCTTCTGTCATGAAAGATTCCTTCATAATGAACCAGTCTTGAGTCATCAAGTTCCCGAAACTTTTGTGACATTTCGTGGATAACCGAGCCGCCAAATGATTCATTCCCGCAGGACCATATCAATATAGACGCGTGATTTTTATCCCGCTGATACATGGAATTTACACGGTCTAAAAGGAGTGCTTCCCATTCCTTCTGATTGCCTGGAAGCGCATTTTCTATTGGTTGTGGAATGCCATCCCACCTTCCATGTGTCTCCATATTGCACTCATCTATTAGATACAGTCCATATTCATCACAAAGCGCATACAACGCGGAATCATTGGGATAGTGGCTTGTTCTAATGGCATTGATATTGTTTTGCTTCATAGTAATGATATCTTTTCGAAGCTCGTTGGCATCAGGAACCCTGCCAATGCTCCCGCTAAACTCATGCCGGTTAACCCCCTTGAAAACAATACGCTTTCCATTGAGTGTCATAACGCCATTTTCTATTGCAAACCGCCGAAATCCTACCTTTTGCGGTATCAATTCTGTTATTTCTCCCGCGCTGTTATATACTGTGATAAGAAGATCGTACAGATTTGGCTTCTCTGCACTCCAAAGCTGAGGATGCTCAACACTTACTGCAACTGGCACATTCTCGCCATCTGCAAGCGTAGTTTCAAAAGATAAGATTCTAGTGCCATGATAAGAGAGCATTAAATCTGCCTTGGCTGTATTTTGGGTAATCGCTGTCATAACAACTTTTAAATCCGCCTTTGTGTAATCTGTATTTAAATCGGTCTTTATTTTCAAATCACATATATGACTGTCTGGGATTGCGTACAAATACACGCTCCGAAAGATTCCAGAGAACCGGAAAAAATCCTGATCTTCACACCAGCTCCCGCTTGTCCATTTAAAAACACAAACTGCAAGCTTATTTTCTCCTTCATGAACAAATGGTGTCAGCTCAAATTCCGCAGGTGTAAAACTGTCCTCACTATATCCAACATAAGAACCATTACACCAGAGCGCAAATCCACTCTCCACTCCTTGAAAAGAAATAAATACCCTCTTTTGCGCAAATCGGCTAGGTATTGTGAAATATTTCACATAACTTGCTGTTGGATTAAACTGTGTTGGAATTTCCCCTGGTACAATCACCTCATGTCCATCCCATGGATACTGTACATTGGTATATTGTGGTTTTCCATAACCTTCCATCTGAATATGCGCTGGAACTCGAATATCCTCCCAGCCTTTACAATCATATTCCGGCATTTCAAAACCTTTGGGCGCGTCCTTATAATTGGGCGCATATCGAAATTTCCACACTCCATCAAGGCACTCTTTATATTGTTCAAACTTTTGTGCCATATCACATGCATCTGCATAATACTTATGATCCGAATGTGCTAAAACTCTATTTTCCCCATAAAATGTGGGATCTTTTATTTTCTCATAATCAAAATGCTGTGTTTGCGTATAAATTCCCTCCTTTTTTTAATTGTTGTGCGATAGCACTAAGGGTAAAGTCGCTCAAGAACTCTTGTTTGCTTTTGCAACTTTACTATCCAGCAGAAATTATTTTCAAAAGTACTTGACACTTCTTAGCTGGATTTTTATGCAACCATTTTTAAATCTCCTAATCAACAACACTGTCAATAAACTTCTGGAATGCTGCCATTCCTTTCTCATCTCTTTTGTAAACGCCTGCGTGTTCCAGTACTTTGCCAAATACAATTCCAACCTCTTTTTCAAGGATATCCATTACATTCTCTTGTGTCACGCTGTCATATTGAGGAAGAAATTCATCAACCCAATCTGCGTGTTTCTCTAATACTTCGTCTTTGCGCAAATCTTCTTTTGCTACAATCGCTTTTCCCAGCTGCTCAAGCTCTGCCTTTAGTCTTGATGGGAGCACAGCCAGCCCCATAACCTCAATCAATCCGATATTCTCTTTTTTGATATGGTGAAGCTCTGCGTGCGGATGGTAGACGCCAAGTGGGTGTTCCTCGGTTGTAATATTATTTCTAAGTACCAAATCAAGCTCATAATTTTCACCGCGTTTTCTTGCAATTGGGGTGATCGTATTGTGTGGTTCTCCATCTGTCTCGGCAAAAATAAATACAGATTCATCTGTATAATCACGCCATTTCGCAAGGATAACATCAGCAAGCGCAATAATACGATTATAATCTTTGTGGGAAAGCCGAACCACAGACATTGGCCACTTGACAATTCCCGCCTGAATATCCTCAAATCCTTTGAGTGTGAGTTCTTTCTCTATAGGTGCCTTTGCCATAGCAAACTCATAATTTCCGCCCTGAAAATGGTCATGACTTAAAATGGAACCGCCAACAATTGGAAGATCCGCATTGGAACCAACAAAATAATGCGGAAACTGCTCTACAAACTGAAAAAGCTTCACAAAGGTATCATGTTCTATCTTCATAGGAATATGCTGGCTGTTAAAAACAATGCAGTGCTCATTGTAATATACATATGGAGAATATTGAAATCCCCATTTGTTTCCCTGAATTTCGACAGGTATAATTCTATGATTTTGTCTTGCCGGATGATTGACTCTGCCAGCATAGCCTTCATTTTCCATACAGAGCTGACATTTGGGATATCCACTCTGCTTTGCATTTTTTGCAGCAGCAATTGCTTTGGGATCTTTTTCTGGTTTCGAAAGATTAATTGTGATATCCATCTCGCCATACGCTGTCTGCGCTTTCCACTTCATATCTCGGGCAATCCGATAACGCCTGATATAATCTGTATTCTGGCTGAATGCATAATACCAGTCTGTCGCTGCCTTCGGTCCCTTTTCCTCATAAAGCTTTCTGAATGTAAAAATCACATCAGATGGACGCGGCACCAAAGCTCCCATAATCTTTGTGTCAAACAAATCCCTGTAAACAATACTGTCATCTGAAAGCAGACCTTTTTCCACTGCATAATCAAGCAGCTCCTTTAAGAGTGCTTCCAAATCAAATCCAGCGGGATTAGGAATACGCTCCAGCTTGACAGGTTCCTCATACTCTTCGATGCCAAAAAGCTCTAAAAGCCTATTGGTTGTATAAATTTTGTCCTCCTCATCGACAAGCCCTGCTGCGATACCATAGTTTACAAGTTCTGCAATACTTTTTGTAATCATTAATTTTCCCCCTTTTTATTTTTAAAGACTTTGAGAGTCTATTTTTTCATATACTGCTTGTAATCTGTCTTCTTCAATCAACGCAATCACTTCTTTCAGATTCCTAATTTCATAATCTATTTTCAGATCTCTTGTATTTTTTGTTCCTTTTGGATTATACCAACAACATAAAATCCCCGCATTGTTTCCGCCCTGCATGTCACTTGTCAGCGAATCTCCAACAATCATAATTTCATCGTTTCGCAAATGTTCTTGACTTGTTCCTGCTTTCTTTATTTCGCCGAATACATGATTGAAAAATTCTATATTCGGTTTCTCTACCCCAATTTCATCTGAAATAAATGTCCCGTCAAGAAGTGTGTCCAACCCTGATTTTGCAAGCTTCCTGCTCTGCGCCGCCAAAGTACCGTTTGTCACTGCATACTGCTTTACTTTGGACTTCAGCTCTAAAATAAGCGCGTTCGCATCGTCATTAAAAAATACCTTGTCTCCTAATCGGATCTGATATTCTTTATTAAATGCCTGTGCCTTTTGCACAGAAAGCCCTTCGCTTGCAAAAAATTCTTCAAACCGTCCTATCAAGGTCTGTTCTTTGGTAATTTCACCGCGTTCCAACCGCTCCCAATACTTTGCATTGATATTAGAATAGCGCTCTATCATTTCATCGGTACAATTACCCATATGAAAAATCTCAAAACATTTCTTCACAGCATCGTATTCCGATTGCTTAAAATCTAATAATGTTCCATCTATATCCCATAAAATTACCTTAACCATTCCAATCTCCCTATCCGATCCTCAAATTAATAATGGGCAAAATCATCTGTGCTAATTCTTTTTCGTCGTTCTACCAGCTTTTTTGAAGTGTTGTATCCCAATCCATCAAATAGGGATTATCTGGTGACTGACGCAGCATTTCATAAATTTGACTTCTCTTTCTTGTCGGTGAATCATCAGTGGTATTTGGATCACTTTGCCAGAACTGGTATCCCAGCATATATGCGTCTATCATCTCATCCCATGAACCATACATCTTCTGCAAGATCAAAGAATTTTCGAGTGATGCATCCATCGCTTCTTCATAGGTCATATAATCGCAGATATAAAAAGCGGCATAAAGCTGATTGAGCCTGCACAAATCCCATGCAGCCATGTCGTCTTCATCTTGTCCTGCATGATACATATTGTAAGCAATCACATAACGATAGGCATTTTTCTTCAGACTTGATTTCAGGAATTCTTTATGAAAATCATCTTCTTCCAGTTCCAAAAGTCCCAGTTCCTTTAGTTCTTCCATACAGTCCCGATAACCTTTCCGGTGTCCTTCCTCTTTTAGCCATTCTGCTTTTTCCAAGGCCGATTCTCGGTCATAAATTTTCCAATCAGAAGCCAGAAGACTTTTGTCAATCTCAATATTTTCCTCAGTAAGCTTTATTCCGCCAATAAGTCTCCAATTCCAGCCATTGCTATAAGTCAACGCTGCATATGTGGCATTGAACCAATAAATGGTATCAGAAAGTGTTTCATTCTTCTGACCTGTTTCGCTACCCATAAGCTTTGCAATTGTCAGAATCTCTTCCTGTTGCTGGACTTCTCCCTGTTCTTCTACATTCTCTGTGTCCGAAGCCTTATCATAATATGCTGACAAATCAAGCCCATATGCATTCTCCAGTTCGCAGATAACCGTATTGGTAGAAGCATCATACTGTTCTTCTGACAAATAAATCGTTACCGCCAAATAAAAACTCTCATCAACTGGAATAAAGCACAACACCTCTGCTCTGGGAAAATATTCGTCTGATTTTGCACTTTTTTTCTCATAGGATATCACGCAATACATTGCGTCTTCAAAATCGGGAACAGAAAACATCGCGCTTTTCCATACATTTCGTATTTTCTGGTTATCATCGAAACGAGATTGGTATATCAGCTCCATCTCTGTTTTCAACTCGGTCATGATTATACTATTTCCATACAATGTATTCAGATCCGCTACTACACGAACACCATGCAGAAAAGAATAGGCATGACTTGCATGTACATTTGTTTCCCGTGCTTTGGGAATCAGAACTGGACACTCTACCACTTCATCATAATCTGAAAATGTACCAAGTCCCAAATAATGATATCCATCAACCGTTTCTAATATGTTGTGCCCCTCTTTTACCTGATAATCATCCTGGTTTTCGTCTGATGGCTCAATTGGACTTTCTACTTTTATCGCGTCCAAAGAAATCCCATAACACGTCTCTATTTCACATAAAACACGATCCGCTTCTCGGTCTGTCTCCCCTGGAACTGTTTCAAGTGTCCAGTCAATCCCTGCCCCATTTGGCTGTATTTCCATATAATGCAGGCTTTTCACCTCAAAAGATGTCCCATCATATCCCATTCCCATACCAGTTATAATACAGTACCGGTCTTCACCGTTTTCCAATATCCCGCTAAATTTAAGATCTGCATAGTCTATCTCTGGCCCCTGATACTGTTCCAATCTTTTCTCTACACTTATCGCAAACATATCATAAAGCTCTTCAGTGCTGTCATAATTACAGATATTATTATAATAATACAGGCCATGCTGATTATAAAATGCTGTCCCCTCTGTCACTTCTGCTTCTTTGGGAAGATAGATTTCATAGATGGTTTCTGTATCATCATAATCTCTCATTTCCATCTTTTCTATAAACTCAAACGCATCTTCTTTTTCATCAGATTTATCTGTTCCCTGTGTTTCCTTGGTTTCTTCCCCTCTTTTTTCACCCTCTTCACTTTCCATCTGGGCTGTCTCTGCCTCTTGACGGCTGCCGCATCCAGTAAATACTCCAAAAAGCAGTACACAAGCCAGGATAAGAAACTTAAGTTTGTGTATTGTCGTATTGTTCATAAATAAACTCCTCCTTCGCAAAAGTCAGCAGGATATAATGCTTTCTTATCTGATAAACAGCTTTTTAACAATTCCATTTTCTTCTATTTTATAAGCAAATGGCTTTTCATGCAACTATATCTTATCAATTAAGCAAAGGATTTGTAACAGTTGTTACAATTCACACTTACGCCAGATTTCACATATACTTACAACGATTTCGGTGTGAATTGCAACAATTGATGCACACAAAATGCTAAAAAGCACGCATTTTGGCGCTTGCTCCGACGCCATGCAGCAAGTGCATGGCGCGGGTGTGAAAAGTAACTAACAGTTCAGCCAGAACTGTTACAAGGATTTCTTTTACAGAAAAAAATAATCCGGAAATTCAATTTTCCCGAATCATTTCTTCTGAACTTTTTATTTTATCAATTTTCTACCCTAAATTGTACTTCTATTTCCAATAAGTAGTTATATATTCTTCTATTTCTTCTACACTCTTATGGCATTCTTCCATAATATACTGTCTAGTTTCTTCCTGTGGTACACCCCATTTTTTATTGGAACGGATCACTCCTATAATCTCTCCCTCTATCCTGCCTTCCGCTCTTCCTTTTTCTATCCCTTCTTCTCTGATTTCCTGAATTGCAAGACACATATCAATCATCTCCTCTTTTTCTGAATACCTTATCTTAGAACCTGTCACAGTATTTATCACATCTGCCGCCTGACGCTCCACTAGAAACTGTGAAATATTAAAATAAAACAGATTCTCTTAAAAATGTTATGCATGATTCTACGCGTTTTGGTGTTTTTCTTTCAGCCATGCATCCCTCTTGGTGGCATAGAGCGCTTTAAAAATATCAATATCTTCTAATGTTGTTATTTTAATATTTTTGCCAGAGCCCAGTGAAAAATGGAGTTTTTCTCCCAATTCCATCATCAATGTATTAGTATATACTGCATTGGTGATTCCCCTTTTGACTGCCTCCTTATGTGCCCAAAGCACTCTTCCAAACTTGTATGCTTGTGGTGTCTGTACACGCATAATATCATCCCGGTCAATTCCAATATGTCCATCCTCTCCATTCTCTGTCCGCATAATGGTCTCCTGACAACGGATTGCAGAAAGCCCAGAACCAAATTCCTCTGCCTTTTTGATACAGTCTGTGATAATCTCCTGAGAAATCATTGGCCTAACTGCATCATGAATGAGAACAATATCTTCTTCTTTGCAAGTATCTTCTAATGTGAGCAGTGCGTTGCGCGCAGAAGACTGTCCATTATCGCCTCCGCCCACAATCCAGCGAAGCTTTGTGATGCCTGCTGCCGCTGCATAGCCTTTCAAAACATCATGCCATCCATCAATACACGAAACGATGATTCCGTCAACCTGTGCATGATTCTGAAATGCTTCCAGTGTATAAATAATTATTGGTTTTTCATAAATACTAATAAACTGCTTTGGAACAGACTGCTCTGTACGTGTGCCACTTCCGCCGGCTAATATCAATGCTACGTTCATTCATTATTCTCCTTTGTTCGCTGCTATCATTTATAACAGTCCAAAGAAGCTGAACTGTTACACATCCTAGATATCTCCGTTTTTCATGGCATACAACGCCTTAAACATCGCCACATCTTCTACCGTATTTATTTTGAGATTTTTATCAGAGCCCTTGGAAAAATTTACATTTCTGCCAAGCCTGGATATCATATTGTTGGTGTCATTCTCTCCATTTATTCCCTTTTCCAAAGCTTCCTCATGCGCATTTTTCAGATCACCAAGAAAATATGTCTGCGGCGTCTGAATGCGACGAAAGGCATAACGCGAGATTGACAGTCTTCCTGTCATGCCATCATCTGTCATCATAACATTATCCATCGAGGTTACTGCCGAAACTCCCATTCCCTTTTTTTTGCAAGTATAAATGCTGTCGGAAATGATTTCATTCGAAACCATTGGCCTGATTGCATCATGAATCACGATAATATCTTCTTCTGAGCACTTTTCCATCAGCCTGTCCACCGCTAATTTGGAAGTCTCCTGCCCAGTTTTTCCGCCTGGTATCACCCATCGAAGCTTACTGATACCAAACTGTTTGGCATAGGCCTCCACCATATTTTCCCATCCTTTTAGACATGCAACAATCACCGCATCAATTTCAGGATGATTCTGAAATGTTTCCATTGTATAGACAATAATCGGTCTGTTATACACATTTACAAACTGCTTTGGTATATCCATCCGAAAAGTAGGGTCTGTACCTGCTGCCAATAATAACGCTATATTCATCTTGCCCCCTCCTTTGTCTGTCTGAGTATCTGTATTGTTTTGTGAATCCCCTGCCCAACCGGTGTCTGTGCCTTCCATCCAAGCTGCTCTATTTTGGTCGTGTCCAATACCGCTTTTGTCGCAGTGGAAAAGCCTGCTTTCTCTATGGAATCTGGTAACTGAAAGATAACTTTTGTTCCAGCTTCTTGCGCAAGAAGCTGCGCCAAATCTTTTAGTTTAATATCTGACGCACTGTCAGCAACATTTACAGCACTTCCGTTTTCTCCTTTTAACAAAAGATATAGTGCCGCAATTGCCGCATCTACAACATAAGTATAGGAGTATAATTGATTTCCTTCGCTTTTTAATACAATATCCTCCCCTTCCACTGCCTTTCTGATAAATTGTGCAATCGCTTTGGAATCTTCTAAGGACATCGTTGGACCATAAACGCGCGAGAACCTACCTATTATAAAGTCCTGCTCTTTCTGTGCCGCAAAAGCATTACAGAGGGATTCTCCAAGACGCTTGCTCTCACAATATCCCGCACGAGTTGTATTGCAATCAATATACCCCAAATAGTCCTCACTGAATTTATCTACATCATTTTTATTTTCCCCATAGATTTCCACGGAAGAGAAAAAGAAAAACCGCTCGCACTGATGCATAGATGCATAGTCTAGCAACTGATAGGTTCCCTGTACATTTGCCGATATCGTACCAATCGGATCTGTAGCATATGCATTGGGATGTGTATTGCTGGCAGCGTGTAGCATAAAATCCATATTCCCAAGTTCCGGCAATGGACAATTGATATCATGGGAAATATATGTAAAAAGCGGATTATCCCAATATAATTCAAACCGTTTTCTTGCCTTTTGCTCACCGCGGCTGATCGCATAAATATGTATCTTCTGCCCATACTCTCTGTTTCGTTTCATTAATATGTCAATTATCACAGAGGAAATCATACCTGACGCACCAGAAATGAAAATCTTCTTTTCATTTAGCAGTTCCCACGGAAGGTTCATGCCAGACGCCCGGATAATGTCTGATTGGTAAATATTGTTGGTTTGTAGGTTCATATCTATCCTCCAAATGGCAGTCCCTTAATTAATAAAATTCTTATCTGCATAAACTATATGATAGTTTTGACTGTTTTTGTAAAAGTAGAGCGTTATCAGCCTCTCTGAAATAAATCCCGGGTAACGATTCAGATAAGTATCTGTCTTTTCCTTGCCATAAGCAGCAACAGCATCCACAATTGGAAACAGCCATTGACATAAATTATGCAAAACTTCCTTCCGCATAATAAACATATTACATGGAGAGTACAAACTTCCAGAAAATACTTTCCTACCAACATTATAATCATCAGGGCTGTTTTCTTTTAAATATCTCATCAGATATTCCCAATCGTCCGAGTCATGGCGTTCTTGATAGTTTTTCTCAATACTTGGATATACAAAAGTTGGTACTGGAAGTATCACGTCTATTTCATTTGATGCCATAATCCTTTGCCAATTATCAGGAAGAATAAAATGTCTCCGGTAATGAGACAACCCTATCACATCTTCTTTTGCATGTTTCCAAACCCAATAAAGCGCTGTCAACTCACAATACTGACGGTTCTTTGCAGAAATATTTTCCCCTTCACAGTCTGTTAAAATACCAGGTACCAGCCGTTGTGAAGTCAATGCGGCTCCCACTTGGATCGCCCTTTCATAGACTGGACAAATATAGTTTGTCTGTAATGGCTTATCATAAATGGATTTTGCCATATATATGACCGCGGTTAATTGTTTCACTTGCAAATCTGTTATCTTGGAAAAACTCCTGTGTTCCTGTTCATAATATTTTTTCACATATGCATTGCGGAAAAAATTGTCTACCTCTACTGTTACTGGGATAAATTTATTCATTCCTTTTCTTCGAAGCCTAGTAATGATGTCAGTATGGTACTCTCCCTTTGTTGCTATCAACACAGTAGCAGACAGTATTCTTTCGCCTATCTTTTCTACTAATTGGACTGGTATTCCATCTATCGAATATTCGTTTCCCACCATATCGTCAACCAAAAACGCAACAATTTGTATCTTAGGATAAAGAACCTGTAGATAACCCTTTACTGTTTTGCCACGGGAACTGGCCCCAAAAATATATACTTCATGCAATTTTCCAAATATTTCTTTCATTCTGTTGTCCCTGCTAAATATCGTTCTATCACTTCAAACTCACTTTTTATAAATTCTTCTGTTAGCCATCTTATTTTGCTTCCTTCCATACCATCTGCCAACAAAGCACTCCGTATTCCCTCAGCAGTTTGCCTGCTGCATACTGCCAACAAAAGCACATCGTACTCCTTTTGCCTAAAAATAACTTCCTCTGGAGCAGATACTGAAAGCCCTAACTGACGGTACAATATATAATCCTTATCTGCCCACAGCATAAAAGGGTGTTCACACTCCTGATGCAAATAACGACAAAGAGACTGTCCTGCTCGCCCTGCTCCGTATACAGCAACACGGCACTTAGAATCTATTCCACCAAACGGCAGAAGCTTCTTTTTTACTGATGCTTTATCAAAGAAACTTGGCTGTCTTAACAGCAACATCGTCTTTGTATACTGGTTTAACTGTTTAAGCATCCCACTATCTTTCTGAAAAATTGTCCTTAAATATTGGATAAGTGCTTTGTCTGCTTCCTGATGTTGAGGAGCTAAAATACCTGTCATTGAATCCTGATGTTGAACATAGTGATACCCTGCATACTTTGCAATATATATACTTTTTGCCTCCATCAAATATGGATATGTGACAGCGATATCCTCCCCACAGCGAATACGCTTATCAGCTCGCATTTGATGTGGTTCAAGAATACTACGCCGAAATAATTTTGACCATAAATAAGGGCGTATCCTGCATTCATTAAAATCATTATCACAGAGCATCCCAGTGCGAATACCATCCACATCAAATCTTCCATAGCCCAGTTTGCTTTTACTCTTAGAAAACTGTGTATCTACATCCATCCAGTGATCTGATTCCACCATATCTACATGGTATTTTGTCATACATGCCAACAATGTTTCATACATATCGGATTCAATCCAGTCATCTCCATCGACATACCCCACATATTCTCCCTGCGCTGCACATATTCCAGTTTTTCGTGCTTCTACAAGACCACTGTTTTTTTTATGTATCACCTTAATCCGCGAGTCTTTTGACGCATACGCATCACAAATCGCACCACTAGAATCTGTCGAACCATCCTCCACTAAAATAATCTCCAGATTGGTATATGTTTGACACAAAATACTGTTCAAACATTTTTGCAGAGAAGTTGCCACATTGTATACTGGTACAATGATACTAATTACATCTTTCATTTCATAATCACCAGTGTCCCTGCTCTGTCCGCTAATGGAACCTTCTTCAGTCTATAACCCAACGTTTCCTCATATCGATTTACCGCAAGCTTTACCCTACCTAAAAATGCCGAGTTATAATCATGCAGAAAAATAACGCCTCCCTCATTTAACCTGGGATAAAAAAACTTTAATCCTTCATATATAGAATCTTCAAAATCTACATCAATCGAAACAAACGCATATTTTTCCCTTGCAGTTTCCTCTGTGATAGAATCTGGGAAAAAACCTCGACATATTTGACACTGTTTCGGAAATGGGAGATTTGCCATCATTCGCTCCATGGATGTATCTGCATGATATTGCACAAACATCTCGTCACATCTTCCAAGCACTGTTTCTTTCTCAATTTCCGCTTGCTCGAAACCTTCAAAAGTGTCAAAAAGATAAAGCTTTCTATCAGGAAATTTTTGATTGATAAGTGCTGAAAAATCTCCTCGGAATACTCCAAACTCAGCAAGTGCACCCTGTACACCATCTTCCTCTAAAAGCTCTGCCATATATTCAAACGAACGATATCTGAAATAATCGCTCATATAAATCTGATGTGTATATTTTCCTAGTCCCAACTGACGATTTTTATCAAAAATATCCTTCTCATTCATTTCGATCAGCCTATACCGATTGAGGTTCAAGTCTCTTATCAATTTCGGTTCCAATGCCTGTACCACATTCATATCAAATTTGACAAATGGTTCATCTACACAATCTGTAAAAACTATTTTTTCCCTGTCTATTCCCATAGAAAGACAATCATCATAAATCTCGCTAAAAAATCTGTTGCATATAACCAGATAATCAACATCTTTCATCTGCTCTAAAAGATCATCAGGCGCCCAAACTGTCTTTCCAAGAAAAAGCGTACCAGCTTTTCCCTTATCAATATATCCTTTTATTGTACACGCTGAAAAAAATCCATTATTGAGATATAACTTTGTCCGTTCCCCAATTCCCCATATAATAATCGTCACTTTTATCTGTTTCCCCTTCCTTAATCCTCCCTATTGCTTCGATAAAACTGAATATCATGATGTGATTTTCTCTGATCTTCCTCCGGCAGCTTCATCCAGTCTGTCCCATATAGATTGTCAAGATATTCCTTATATCCTGCTGCAACATTTACTTCAATATCCTCAAATGGCATTCTCACTGTCTTGTCATATACAAATCTATGCGTACAGTCTCTTTCACCATATGCAGTCCCCAATACCCCTACATAAGAAGATGTATCAAAATCATACTTCTCTATGAAGTCCCTTTGGCGTTCTGTCCATTTTGGAAATACATTGAGATTTCCATTTGCAGCATAAAAATCCTGCCATATCTGACGATTTAGTTCTTGATATTCCATAAAAAAACGGCGGCGTTTATCTGCCTCCTCTGGCATTCCAATCAACGGAAAAACATCAATAAACAGATAACTGATTTCTCGAATTGTCTGTGTGTCCACATCCATTGCTGTCTGCTTATTAACTACTTTTATAAATGGATTTGGCATTCTGTTATTTCCTTTTGCGCCAAAACCGATTATCCCATAACGCTGTGTTTCTCCAAAAAGTTCAATAAATTTCAAATAATCCTGCCACGGCATAAAAATATCAATATCATCATCCCATGGAATAAATCCTTTATGACGTATTGTGCCAAGAAGTGTACCGCCACACACCCAATACCGAATCTGATAATCCTGACAGAACTTGTCCACATACGCTAATATTTCTTTTTCCTCTGCCTTAGCTTCGTCAAGTGTCATTCTTGTCATTTTGTTTAAAAATCCATCCAATTCATCTTCCTGAAAATTATAGACGGTAAAATAATGCCTTCCTTCCTGATACCCCATTGATTCCAATTTTGATTTCTCTGCTTCGTGTTCCTTTGCCGCCAGCAATATAATCGCATTTTCATCGAATGGCTGAAGCCTTTCCTGTAGCGTCCACACTGGAATAAGATCTCTTTCACCACTCAAATAACGACATGCAAAATTTTTCATTTCCATTCGATGTTGTATCACAGCAGCCTCATCATCAGATATATATCCCTCAATATTATTAAATCCCAAATTGGACAGTATTGTGCGCATTGCAAAAGAATATCTGTCCAATCCATATAATATCACCTTTTTGTCTCTGTCTATAACTTCTTGATTGATTAGTGCTTCTATGCCCTTTGCGATTTCACCTATCATGCTTTTGATAAAACGTGATTCCATTCAAACATCACCTACTTTTCTTATTATCTTTACAGATTCTTTGATACCTTCTTCTATAGAAAACGATGGCCGCCATCCAAGTGCTTTCAATCCTTGATTCTCAACAATTTGATCACAAATCGGTGAAGTCTCCGCCTTTTCAAGCTTATCCGGCAAATGTATCTCCACCCTGCATTTTCCAGCTTCTGCACATTTATCTGCAAATTCCTTTACAGTACAGATTTCTCCATTAGAAACGCCATATACTTTCCCACTTACTCCTCTTGTCAGTATTGTCAAAAGTCCCGATACACAATCTGCAACATAGGCAAAAGAACGTCTTTGTTTCCCTTCACTGTACATTTTAATATCAATCCCTTTAGCAGCAGCTTTAAGAAACTGTGCTGTTGCCCTATTGTCAGTTTCTGTCACATTTGCTCCAAATGTATGACAGGGTCTTGCTATAACCACATTCACACCATACTCTTTTTGGTATGAAATACATAATGTCTCTGCCGCCTTTTTTCCAATTGGATAACATGCTCTCACGGACAAATGCTCTACCTGCTCCTGGACTTCTCCTGAAGACACATACAACACACGGCACCCTATATTTTGTCGTGCAATCTCCAGAACTTTATGCGTACCCAAGACATTTGACAACAACACTTCCACTGGTGTCTCTCGAAAAGCCTGCGGATGTCCATAACTTGCAGCATGAATGATATAATCAACTGATAACTTATTACTCAGCGTACACACATCTGCCTCAATCAAATTGAAATTGTTTCCAGAACTTCCCTCAAAACGTCTCTTTAACTGTTCAATGTTTCTACTGACAGCATAAATCATAATTTCTGCATTTAACATTTTATTTGCATAAAGAAAACAATCTGTTATAAAAGAACCGATCAATCCTGATGCTCCCAAAATAAGCACCTTTTTATTGAAAAAAACCGAGAAGTCAACGGAATGTTCTATTGTTTTTTTTATATCGCTACAATATGCTTCATTTTCTAAATACTTCATTTTTATTATTCCTTTAGCCACTCTGCTCTTTTTGCCAAAAGCAGTGCTTTAAAAATATCAATGTCTTCCACTGTTGTAAGCTTCAGGTTCTTTTCCGACCCTTTTGAAAAATAAACTTCTTCTCCCATCTCTATCATCAGCGTACAAGACGCTGTAGCATTGGTTATCCCTTTTGCAAGTGCCTTTTTATGTATCTCCATTAGATTTCCAATTCGAAATCCTTGTGGTGTCTGTGTCCGCTTTAAATGGTCTCTGTCAAATACCTTTCTGGAATTTTGCTGATTTTCAGAAACCAGCATGGCCTCTGCACAGGGAATACAGGCAATCGCAGAACCATATTCTACTGTTTTGCTGATACAGTCTGATATAATCTCCTCGGATACCATCGGTCGAATCGCATCATGAATCAGGACGATATCTTCTGGCTGATGCGTTTTTTCAATCTCTTTTAATCCTCTGTAAATCGAATTCTGCCCACTGTCTCCGCCTTTTACAATTGCAGTAACCTTTGACAGATTAAATTGTCTGACATATGCCCAAAGTACCTGTTCCCAGCCTTCTATACATACCACTGCAATTTCATCTACTGCCGGATGACGCTGAAATACTTCCAATGTATATATAATCACGGGCTTTTCATTTACAGTGAGAAACTGTTTGGGAATATCCTGGTGCATTCGGTTCCCGCTGCCGCCTGCGATAATCATTGCGATGTTCATAAAACTACCTATGCCTTTCGCTATTTAATCGGAAAGCCGTATTGCTTTACAGTCATAAACTACAAATAACTGCTCCCGTTTACAATTTGATTTTGTTTTTATATAATTAACAATTTCTTCTGATACTTTCTGACGTATCACCGAAATGATAATTCCTGTTTCATCATCGATTTGAATATCATCAAAATGAATGCATTCCGTATCTTGTGCAGATTTATTGGTAACAATGAACCCTTTATGCTGCCAATGCTTGTGTTCAAAATACACTTTTAGATTTTTACCACAAACTCCCGCTCCATATATGTATATCTTTTTGAACTTGCCATAAAAAAACGCAAGACAGTTTACCCCAGCAGGCGCATAGTTTTCTATATAAAACTGACTGTCTACTAAATCCCATATCAAATTTGCAGGATATAAGTTGTTCATTTCTATATATTCAACTGCCTTTATTGCATTATCAAATCCTGCATTGGTTATCTGGATACTCTTTTTCTTTAATACCGGAAATCCTTTGTCCCTGATTAGCTCCAAAGAATATAAGCGATATGGATTTTCATTATATTCAAATACCATTCCCCATACATCTGTCACAGCCATTGGAATAAATCCTTCTCTCTTTAACAGATTGTTTATTCCATGTTCAAAATAAAAAATTGCTTCATTATAGGTTTCGGGATATAAAAGATCTTCCCAAAAGTTTCTGAATTGATTGCTCTTAAAAGCCCTGCTACGGAACAAGAGATAATAACTCTGGATATGTGATTCATACTTCCCGATGAACGACTCAGCATACTCGCCGCCAAAATTTCTTGTCCATCCCCAAAAATCGCAGGCAATATCTTTCATTAACGTAAAATATCTGCCGAAATCATAGAACGGGCCTAAAAAAGAATCATTCATTAATATCAGTTCATCATATTGATAAACCGCATCCCATCCGATAATGTTACAAAGCATGTCCTTATACGCTCCCGCATCCAGTCCTTTATTCTCCCTGTAAAAGATATCATCTGCATATGGCACAATATGCTCCAAACCATCTGATATCTTAAGATAATTACATACCACATACAACGTGGTTGTGTAGCCACGAAGTGCTTTCAGCATATAACCCATATATTCTTTTATTTCGTTTTCCTTATTGTAAGTCACGTAAATGCATAGACGCTTCATATTTATATCCCTATCCACTATTGTCGCACTCCCAATCGGTCGTTTGAAAGTTCTTTTAATATTTCCTATACAATGCCATCATAATTCAAAATTCTCTTATACATGCGCATGTACAAATCATGAACAATTGCTCTTTTTTACATCTGTTTCCTATATATTCTACTATTTTCTCTGAAACCTCTAAATGCATCACTGAAATAATAATTCCTGTTCCATCGTCAATACAAATATCATCAAATAAAATACATTCCATATCTTGTTCCGTCTGATTTGAAACAAGGAATCCCTTCTGTTCCCATCCTTTCCGATCAAAATACAGTAGCAAATTTTTTCCACATAAACCTGCACCATAAATATAAACTTTACGATATTTTCTTACAAAACACTCAAGACAGTTTACTGTTCCAGAAGGATATCCTTCCATATAAAACTGGCTGTCTATTATGTTCCATATCCAGTCTGTAGGGTACAACTTGTTATCTTCAATAAATATGACCGCTTCCAAAGCATTTGCAAATCCTTTATTTGTTATAAGCAAACTTTTTTTCTTCAATATGGGAAATTTCTTATCTCGAATTAATTCCAGCGAATAATCAAGATATGGATTTTCATTTCCTTCAAATACCATTCCCCATACATCCGTAAGAGCCTTTGGTACATAGCCACTGTTTTTCAGAACCTCATTGATTTTAAGCTCATAATTTAAAATGGCTTCTGGATATGTTTTGGGATATACAAGTTCCTCCCAAAATCTTCTAAATTGGTTGCTTTTTAAAACCCGACTACAAAAGGTAAGAAAATAACTTTGAATATGTGATGGATATTTACCAACAGGTGCATACTCACCAGGAAAATGTCTTGTCATTCCCCAAAAATCACGGGCTATATTCTCCATCAAGTCAAAGTAGTTGCCAAAATCATAAAATGGACCAAAAAAAGAATCATTCATCAGGATTAATTCATCATACTGATACACTGTATCCCAACCAATGAAATTACAAAGCATATCTTTATACGCTCCTGCATCTAGTCCCCTATTCTCTCTATAAAATATTTGATCTATATATGGTTCGATATACTCTAGTCCACTCAATATCACAGGGAAGTTACATACCACATAAAGAGTAGTGGTATATCCACGGAGTGCTTTTAGCATATAGCCTATGTATTCTTCTATTTTGTTTTCTTTGTTATAGGTCATGTAAATGCATAGACGGTTCATTGTTTGCTCCTAACTACAGCTTTTATTATCTTTTCAACATCACTGAATTCTAAGTATGCATGCATAGGTATAGACATACAACTGTCACAAACCATTTGTGTATCTCCATATTCTAATTTGGTAAATTTATACCCTTTAAAAGCTTGTTGCATATGCATTGGTTTCCTATAATAGACCGCTGTTGGAATACTATTTTCTTTGAAAAACTTCATTGCTTGTTCGCGTTCTTTGCTATTGTGAAAGCAAATAGTATATTGTGCCCAACTTGAATACATTCCATCTCTTACAATTGGCGTCTTAACAATATCCTTCAGAAACCTTGTATATTCTTCTGCTATCTGATTACACTTTTCAATTTCCTCATTAAAAAACTTTATTTTCTCTAATAAAACTGCTGCCTGTATAGTATCCAATCGTGAATTCATTCCAATTCGTACATTGTCATACTTGTCCATTCCTT